>Ga0334890_1000915_pt1 | contig 45622 bp, 37 predicted proteins | sample GraSluR1_MG_3_FD_207220 | JGI IMG/M metagenome (GOLD analysis project Ga0334890, IMG submission 207220) | Sludge microbial communities from methane-producing bioreactor in Wageningen University, Netherlands - Granular Sludge_31_08-R1 | ecosystem: Engineered > Bioreactor > Anaerobic >... | reverse complement strand
CCATTCCTGGCGCAAGGTGTCGAGGCCGGTCAGGCTGCCGTCGCCACCGATCACCACCAGCCGGTCGATGCCGCGTTCGATCAGATTGCGGGTGGCCTTCAGGCGTCCCTCGCGGGTGCGGAACTCCTTGCTGCGGAAGGTCCCGATGACGGTGCCACCGCGAGCGAGGATCGAACCGACGTCGTCCCAGCCGAACGGCCGGATGCCGTCCCCGCCGTCGATTATGCCCTGGTAGCCCTCGAAGATGGCGAAGACCTCGGCTCCCCGATGGATGGCGGTGCGCACGACTGCGCGCACGGCCGCGTTCATACCTTGGGCATCTCCGCCGCTGGTGAGAACTCCGATTCTGACTGGCTGTGCCGGTGCTTGCTCGTTCATGTCATTCCTCGCGACGGGCCCTGGCGAACTTGGTTTCAGCCTAGAGCGCGGACGAACGGGTGGTCCACGATCCTGGCAACTGCCCGCCACTACCTGCGGGCAGCCGGTACTAGGGTCAGCCGACCCGGCGCATCCAGTCGTGGCTGTCCGGCTCGGTACCGAACTGGATACCGGTCAGATGCGCCCGCAACTCCAGGGTCTTGGCGCCCGGGGTGCCGTCACCGACGGTCAGGTCGATCTCGGGCGACTTGATACCGACGACCGGACTCACCACTGCCGCGGTGCCGCAGGCGAGTGCCTCGGTGATGCGTCCGGACGTGATGCCCTCGCACAACTCGGCGAAGGCCAGGGGACGCTCGACCGGGCGCAGGCCATGGCTGTCGGCCAGCTTCAGCAGGCTGTCGCGGGTGATGCCGGCGAGGATCCGGCCGTTCAGATCGGGGGTGACCAGTTCGCCCGATTCGGTGATGACCAGGAAGTTCATCGTGCCGCCCTCCTCGACCCAGCTGCGCGTGGCGGAGTCGAGCCACAGCACCTGGGTGCAGCCGTTGCGGTGCGCTTCGGCTTCGGCGATCATGGACGCGCCGTAGTTGCCGCCGCACTTGGCGTCCCCGGTGCCACCGGCCATCGACCGGCTGTAGGTGGGGCTGACCCACAGCGTCAGCGGCTGCGGGTAGAACGGCATCACCGGCATGCCCAGGCAGATGTAGGTGTAGTAGTCGGACGCCTTCACGCCGATCTGTATCTCGGAGGCGAACATGAACGGCCGCAGGTACAGGCTCTGTTCCCCCTCGGCCTGGGGAACCCAGTCGAGGTTCAGCTGGACGACTTTGGTGACCGATTCGATGAAGTCCTCGGTCGGCAATGCCGGCATCTGCATGCGGGCGGCCGAATGCGCGAAGCGGGCAGCGTTCTTCTCCGGACGGAACATCCAGACCGAATCGTCCGCGTGGCGGTAGGCCTTGAGGCCTTCGAAGATCTGCTGTCCGTAGTGCAGCCCGGAGACCGCCGGATGCAGCGAGAGCGGGCCGGTGGCCAGCAGCGCCTTGTCGTGCCAGCCGTCGGCGGCACTCCAGGTCGCCTGGGCCATGTGATCGACGAAATAACGCCCGAATCCGGGATCCTGGAGAGCAACGGCGATATCGGTTGCGCTGGCACGGGGGACGGTCGGATCAACGGCGAATGCGGACATGGAGCCGAGTTTAGTGCCCGCCGCCCGCGATGGTTTCGCGAGGTCACGCCGTGCCTGATCTTCTTCAGTTCGGCCATTGGATCGATCCAGATGCCAGATTCCGGGCAGAAACGCCTCAGGTGAAGAAGATGAGGCACGCCTACAGGCCGGCGTCCTCGACGCTGTGCAACTGACGCCCCGCTTCGGAGATCGACCCGGACAGTGAGGGGAAGACGGTGAACGCCCGCGCGGCCTGATCGACGGTCAATCGTGCCGACACGCACAACGACAGCGAGTAGATCAGCTCACTCGCACCGGGCGCGACGACAACTCCGCCGACGATGATTCCGGTGGTCGGGAGGCAGAAGAGCTTGACGAAACCGTCGTAGTGGCCCTGCATCTTCGCCCGGGCGTTGCCGGCCAGTGGCAACGTGACGCGACGCACCGCGAGCCGGCCGGAGTCGATCTGCTGCTGGGTGATGCCCACGGTGGCGATCTCCGGTGCGGTGAAGACATTGGAAGCGATCGAGCGCAGATCGAGGGGCTGCACCGCATCGCCGAGGGCATGCCACATGGCGATGCGACCTTGCATGGCGGCCACCGAGGCGAGCGGAAAAACCCCCGTGCAGTCGCCGGCCGCATAGACCCCCCGCGCGGTGGTGCGCGACATCCGGTCGACCTCGATGTGACCGCTGGGCTTCAGACTCACCCCGTGTTCGGCGAGCCCGAGATCGTCGGTGTTCGGGATGGAGCCGACCGCCATCAGCAGATGACTGCCCTCGACGGTTCGCCCATCGGCCAGGGTCAGGATCACCCGCTCGCCCTCGCGGCGTGCCGACTGGGCTCGCGAGCGCGACATGATGGTCATCCCGGAGCTCTCGAAGACCTCCTGGATGACCTTCGCCGCGTCCGGGTCCTCGCTGGGCAGCACCTGATCGCGCGATGACACCAGCACGACGTCGACGCCGAGCTGGTTGTAGGCTCCCGCGAACTCGGCCCCGGTAACACCCGAACCGACCACGATCAGGCGTTCGGGCAGTTCGGTCAGGTTGTAGAGCTGCTTCCAGGTCAGGATCCGCTCGCCGTCGGGTTTGGCCTCGGCGAGCTCGCGGGGGCGCGTGCCCACCGAAATCAGGGTGATGTCGCTCGGCAGCTGTTCGTCGCCGGACGATGTCGCGGCCAGCACCCGGTCGGTGCCGAGCAGGCGGCCTCGTCCGTGAATCAGCCGGACGCCCTGACGCGTCAGAGATTCGGCGATGTCGTGGCTCTGCGCCGCCGCCAGGCCGAGCAGCCGCTCGTTGATTCCGGCCAGATCGACCCGGACGGCCTGCCGCAGTTCGCTCAACGATGGATCGGCCGGCACCAGACCGAGTTCGCGGCTGTGCCGCACTCGCGTCATCACCTCGGCCGTGGCGATCAGCGACTTGGAGGGCACCACATCGGTCAGCACCGCCGAGCCGCCCATGCCCTCGTCCTCGATGAGGGTCACCGAGCCGCCGAGTTGAGCTGCCACCATGGCCGCCTCGTACCCGCCCGGTCCGCCACCAATGATCACCACGTTCGCCATGGCACCCATTGTGGCGGTCGAGCTCACTGCTGGCCGGGAATACGCTCCATGTCGGCCAGCCAGAGCCTGGACGACGCGTCCGAGGGCATCCGCCAGTCGCCGCGCGGCGACAGTGATCCGCCGGCCACCACCTTCGGACCGTTGGGCAGGGCCGAACGCTTGAACTGGTTGGCGAAGAACCGCCTGCCGTAGACCGCCAGCCAGCGTTTGATCGTCGGCAGATCGTAGGCGACCCGCTCGTCGGCGGGGTAGCCCTGCGGCCACTGGCCGGCCTGTTCGTCCGCCCAGGCGTGCTCGGCGAGATAGGCGATCCTGCTCGGCCGCATGCCGTGACGCAGCGTCCAGTAGAGGAAGAAGTCGTGCAGGTTGTAGGGGCCGATGGTGTCCTGGGTGCTCTGCGGCTTGGCGTCGTCGAAGGTGGGCACCAGCTCGGGGGAGATCTCGGTATTGAGGATCGACTGCAGCACGTCGTTGACCCGAGCGCTGAACTCACCATTGCTGATCACCCAGCGGATCAGATGCTGGATCAGGGTCTTCGGCACCCCGGAGTTCACGCCGTAGTGGTTCATCTGGTCGCCGACCCCGTAGGTGCACCAGCCCAGGGCGAGTTCGGACAGGTCGCCGGTACCCAGCACGATGCCGGCGCGCTGGTTGGCGATGCGGAAGAGGAAATCGGTGCGCAGCCCTGCCTGCACGTTCTCGTAGGTCACGTCGTAGACGTCGCCCGGATGCCCGATATCGCGCAGCATCTGCTCGGCGGCCGGACGGATATCCAGGGTCTCGAAGGTGCAGCCCAGGGCGGTGGCCAACTCCGTTGCATTGTTGCGGGTGTGATCGGAGGTGGCGAAGCCGGGCATGGTGAATGCGAGAATGTCCGATCGCGGGCGCCCGAGTTCGTCCATCGCGCGGGCCGCCACCAGCAGCGCGTGGGTCGAATCCAGACCCCCGGACACGCCGATGACGACCTTCGGCTCGCCGATCGAGCGCAGCCGTTGCTTCAGCCCGTACACCTGGATGCTGTATGCCTCGTAGCAGTCCTGGGCCAGCCGGCTGGGATCGTCGGGGACGAACGGGAAGCGGTCGACCTGGCGACGCAGACCGATGTCGCCGTGCGGCGGGTCGAGGGTGAAATCGACGATCGGGCCACTGTCGGCGTCCAGGAATCGTTCGGCGCAGTCGTTGAAGCTGTTCTGCCGCATCCGCTCCTGGCGCAGCAGGTCGAGGTCGATGTCGGTGATGCACCACGACGAATCCGCCGGGAAGCGCTCGGTCGAGGCCAGCAGAGCCCCGTTCTCGTGGATCGATGTCTGGCCGTCCCACGACAGATCGGTGGACGATTCGCCCGGCCCGCCCGCCGCATAGACGTAGGCCGCCAGATCGCGGGCCGACGCGCTGCGGCAGAGCAGCTCGCGGTCGTCGGCGCGTCCGACCGTGATGGGGGAGCCCGAGATATTCACCAGTACCGTGGCGCCACGCATGGCGGCCAGCGTGCTCGGTGGCAGCGGCACCCACATGTCTTCGCAGATCTCGACCGAGAAGCAGAAATCGGGCAGATCGACGGCCCGGAAGACGATGCCCGCGCCGAAGGGCACGGCGTCGGCGTCCTTGACCCCCGCCAAGGCGATCAGCGGCTTGTCGTCCGACCACCGCGGTGCCTCGGCGAAATGCCGCTTCTCGTAGAACTCCCGGTAGTTGGGCAGGTAGCTCTTCGGCACCACGCCCAGCACGCGTCCGCGATGCAGCACGACAGCGCAGTTGTAGAGCCGGTTGCCGTTGCGCAGCGGAGCTCCCACCACGATCGCCGGCAACAGATCGGCGGTGGCTGCGCGTAGCGTCTCGATCGCCGCCAGCGTGGCGTTCAGCACGACGTCGTTGAGCAGCAGATCGTCGATCGCGTAGCCGGTCAGGCACAGCTCGGGGAAGACCGCCAGGGCAGCACCCTCGGCGTCCAGCGTGCGGGCGATGCCGATGATGGTGGCCGCGTTGTCGGGCGGGATCGCGATCGACGTGCGGTTGCTGCAGGCGGCGATCCGGACGAAGCCCTGATCATAAATCGAGCGGAAGTTCACCCCAGTGAGCCTAGTAGACATGGTGGTTTGGTCTCCGACGACTCGGGCACCGCGGATCACTAGTCTTGGTGCCATGTTGGTGGTCACGATAAGCCAGATCCCGGGTTACCGGATCGAGGCGGTACTGGGTGAGGTCTTCGGCGTGGGGAGCCAGCAGCAGGGGCGTCCCAACATGGGGCAGGCCGAGATGGTCTATCTCGCTCGCGAGCAGGCGGTACGGATGATGGTTCAGCAGGCCCAGCAGCGTGCCGCGAATGCCGTCATCGGCCACTCGATCGACGTCTTCCACTCCGACAGGTTCGGCGCCGGGGTCACCGCGATCGGCACCGCTGTCCAGGTGGTGCCCGTCGGTGAGGGCGAGCAAGGCGCCACCCCGCAGTCGATTCAGGACGCGAAGACTCCCGACGAACAGCTCCCGTCGCCGGTTTCCGGTCCGATGGGTCAGCAGCCCGGTCAACCACAGGCCTACCCCAGCCAGCAGGGCTACCCGTCCCAGTCCGGGCCGAGCTATGCCCAGCCCGGCCAGCCTGCACAGCAGGGCTGGGGCCCGCAGTACCCGCAGGGATACGGACGCTGACCCCAGCTCGAACTCAGATGATCGAGATCGTCTGGCTGATCAGGTGCCGGCCACCCGGCTCCACGTTGACCGACTGATCGCGGACGTTGACCGCCTCGGCGCAGACGAACTCCTGCCAGTCGTCATCGCCCAGATCGGGAGTGGCCGCGGCCTTGGCGATCCAGGGATTCCAGATCACCGACTGGGCAGATCCGACCTTCTCGATCAGCAGCGTCCGGTTCCATTCATCGTCGATGATCCGCAGGGTTTCACGCGATTCGTAGATGCGGTCGGTTTCGCCTTCGAAGCTCACGGCGCCTTGCTGAGTGGCGCAGCCGTCGGTCAGCCGGTCGCTGTAGGCGGCGCCGTCCAAGCCCTCGATTCGGGTCTTGTGGATGTCCCCGACCGCGAAGTAGCTGTGCAGGCCGTCCTCGAAGAACAGCTCGGAGTCGCCGGCGAAGACCACGAGCTGCACGATCAGGGTCTTGCCCATCGAAATGTGCAATTCGAGCCGGTAATCGCGAGGCAGGTCCGGTGCCAGCTCGGGGTCGACCGCAGCGCCGTCGAGGCCGAGGACGATGTTGGCCGTTCCCGCGGGACTGACCTTCGCGCGCAGCAGATTCCAGGTGGATACCCGCGCAATTCCGTGCATGGGCGTGTGCTGGCCGTCGTCGCCGGCGCCGAACCATGGCCACAACAACGGGATGCCGCCTCGAATCGCCTTGCCCCGTTCCAGGATCGCCTGGTCGCTCAGCCACAACACCGGATGCTGACCGGCCGGTGTCCATGCGGCGATGTGTGCACCGTTGAAATAGATGACGCCAGTGGCTGCGGGGGTATCAACCTTGATACCGGCGAGCGGGGCGTCGAGGAGCGTGATGCCCTCGGGAAGCTCGATGTCCGTCATGTATCCATAACCTACGTGCCCCGGCGGCGTTCGTCATCCGAAGTTGCCAGTTTCCGGGGTGTCGTTCGGCTGACCACGAGCTTCGCCGACGGTGCAGGAGCTACCTGATGAGCACATGAGACGTTCACGCTCAATTAATGATTGAGTGTGCAGGTGACCAGCGCTGATCTGATAGAGCCTGCCGCCAGATCTTTGCGTGTGGTGATGGTCTCGATGCATACCTCACCCACGGCGTCCCCAGGATCGGCGGATGCGGGCGGGATGAACGTGGTGGCGCTCAATTCCGCCCTGGCGCTGGCCGAGCGCGGACATCGCGTCGACCTACTGACCCGGCGCGACGATCCGGCTGCGCCCTTCGTGGTCGAGCTGTCGCCGGGAGTGCGGCTGTTCAATCTGGACGCGGGACCTGCCGAGCCGGTCGCGAAGAGCGAGCAGGAGGTCTTGATCGAGCCGTTCAGTCAGGCGCTGGCTCGTTGGTGGCGTTCGGAGGGTGCCGACGTCGATATCGTCCATTCGCATCACTGGTTCTCCGGGGTGGCGGCGCTGCCGATCGCCCGCGCCGCCGGGGTGCCGCATCTGCAGAGCTATCACTCGGTGGCGGCACCGGCCGGCGCCCCGCTCGACGACGGCGAACAGCCCGAATCGTCCGGACGCAATGCCGGCGAGCGCTTGGTCGCCGAGCAGTCGGACGGGATCATCGCGGTCAGCCAGGCCGAGAAGGCGACCATCGTCGAACGCCTGGGGGCCGCCCCCGAATGCGTGCGGGTGGTGCACCCGGGGGTGAACGTCGATCAGTTCCGGCCGCTTCGTCCCGGCGAACCGCATTGGGCCTGGGACGGCTGTTACCTCCTGTTCGCCGCGCGACTTCAGCCGCTGAAGGCACCCGATCTGGCAGTGCGGATGCTCGCGGCGATGCCGGCCGGCGAGCGTCCACGACTGGTGATCGCCGGAGAGACGTCGGCCGATTTCTCGTGGTACACCCAGGAATTGCGCGATCTGGTCGACTCGCTGGGGCTGACCGATGAGGTGACCTATCTCGGCTCGCAGGACCGCGACGAGCTGGCCGCCATGATGCGCGGTGCCTGCGCGCTGCTGAACCCCAGTCGTTCCGAGACCTACGGTCTGATCAATCTGGAGGCATCGGCTTCGGGCGTCCCGGTGGTGGCCAGCCGAAATGGGGGCATGCCGGAGTCGGTGATCGACGACGTGACCGGATTGTTGCTCGACAGCCGCGATCCCGAGGTGTGGGCCGAGGCGGTGAGCAGGTTCACCCATGAACCCGAGTACCGTGCCGCGTTCGGGCGGGCCGGTCGCGAGTTCGCGCTGACCCGCGCCTGGCCGGTCGTGGCCAAAGAATTGGAGACCATCTACCTTCAGGAGGTGGCGCCATGAGGACGCCACTCGATGTGCTTGCCGGCGCTGCCGAATCCGACTCAATAGTTCCGCTGTTCGTGCACGCCCATCCCGACGACGAGACCGTGCAGACCGGCTCCCTGCTGGCGTGGCTGGCGGCCCAGGGGCTGCCGGTGAGCGTGCTGACCTGCACCCGGGGCGAGCAGGGCGAAATCGTTTCGGGGGTGCTGCCCGCATCGACTACGGCAGATGAGTTGGTCCGGGTGCGCGAGGCAGAGCTGGCGCACGCGATCGAGACGCTCGGAGTGGCTGCGTCCTACTTCTTGGGGACGCCACCTGCCAGGGCCGCCGGGCTCGGACGACGGGACTACCACGATTCCGGGATGCGCTGGGTGGCCGAAGGCCTGGCCGGGCCCGCCGATATCGACGATCCGGACACCTTCACCGCGTCCCGCCTGGACGACGAGGTCGCCGACCTGCTGGCGCTGATCGATCGGGTCCGGCCGACGGTCGTCGTGGGCTATGACCGGCTGGGCAGCTACGGGCATCCCGATCATGTTCGGGCTCACGAACTCGCGGCTGTTGCTGCTGAGGCCGCCGGCCTGCCGCTTGTCGAGGTCGCCTCGGATCCCGACACCGACGGGTTCGAGTGGTTCGATCTGTCCGATCGCAAGCAGACGGTGATCCAGGCGTTGCGCTGCTACGCCACCCAGCTGACCGTGGTCGATGACCACATCGTCCATGTCGGCGGTCAGCATCAGGCCCTGCCCCTGAGGGCCGGGCTGCGAGTGAAGGCGGATAGGGTCATCCCGTGAGGATGATCGGCGAGCCCGATCAGGGCACGATCCGGGTGCTCCTCGTCGAGGACGAGGCGCTCGCGCAGCGCGCCATCGCCGCTTATCTGGCCGTGGCCGACGGTATTCAGCTGGTGGGTGTAGCCAATGACGGCCTGGAGGCGATCCAGCTGGCCACCGAAGTGGCTGCCGATGTCGCTATCGTCGACATCCACATGCCCCGGCTGAACGGCATCGAGACGACCCGGCGGCTGACCCGCAGCCCGTTCAACCTCAAGGTGCTCTGCTTCACCGCGCTGGCCAGCGATGAACTCCTGATCGACGCGTTGTCTGCCGGTGCGTCCGGCTTCCTGCTCAAATCGGACAGCCCCGAACTCATCCAGCATGGGGTGCGCAGCGCGCATTCCGGTGACGCGCTGATCTCTCCGCAACTGGTCTGCCAGGTACTAGCCCGCGTGCAGACCCGGACGCAGCCCCCGGCCGACCTTTCGGCGACCGAGGTCGACCTCGTCCGGCTGATCGGCTACGGACTGACGAACGCCCAGATCGGTACCCGGCTGGGCTACTCCATCAGCACCGTGAAGACCTACGTGAGCCGCCTGCTGACGCGGCTCGACAGGCGTAATCGTGCCGAGATCGCGACCCTGGCCTACGAATGGGGACTCGTCGACGAGCGCAAGGGTCAATCAACCAAAGTTGATTGAGCCGGTGTGCGTTCCTGTGAAGGCCGTGCCGCGGGTTAGCCTGTAGCCAACCATCGCGGGAAGGAGTTGCCATGAGCGCACCGATCACTGTGTCCGCAATCGCCAAGTATGCGGCGATCGCCGGATTGGTCATCACGAACTTCAGCAGCGGAGAGGCCTGGTACTGCCAGGTCTTCTTCTGGGTATGCCGCTAACCAGCTCGCTGGCCTCCCACAGATTCGGGGGGCTCTACCGATTCTTGCAGTCCGGATGGGTGGAGTTGTCGCTGGCACTGCTGGCGGTCGGCATCGGCATCTCCAGTCCCCCGGAAACAGCGTTGACCTGGCTGACGCTGGCGGTGTTCGGCGTCGGTGCGGCCGTTTCGGGGATCGCAGTCCTGCTCGGTACGGCGTTGGTCTGCGTCGGCTTGCTCATCTCGCTCACGTTGCCGCCCGACCAGGTTTCGGCCGCCGGGCTGGCGCTGTTCGTGCCGATCATTGCGGCTGTGCGGCTCTGGTCTCGGTATGCCATCGCGATCACTCTCGTCCTGGTCGGTCTCGGCTTCTACACGATGTTCGTCCACGCGACCGGTGATCGTCCGCTCACGCTTGCCATCGTCGCGATCTTCCCGACCCTCCTGGCGCTGAGCCTGGGCGCGGGCCTGGTGATACGGTCGTCGCGCCAACAGCTGGAGAACGAGCGGCAGCGAGCGGACGAGCGGTTGGCCGAGCTGCGCCTGGAACTCGCCCGCGAACTGCACGACAACGCTGTTCACAAGATCTCGCAGGCCGCCATGCTCGCGCACATGGCGGCTCTGCACCCTGATACCCCGCCCGAGCTGAGCCGGGAATTCACCGAGATCGCGACCTCTTGTAATGACGCGGCCCACGAGCTGCGCCTGCTGCTGACCGGTTTGCGCCAGGACAATCCCAACCTCAGCGATGGCCAGCCGCAGATCATCGACGCCGATGCCTTGACCGCGCTCATCGAAGGTCAGGCCGACCGGCTGGCCGCACTCGGTTTCGCGGTCTCCCACGATCTGAAGATCGATGCGCCGACGAGTCTGCAATGCCGCACGCTCGCCGCGATCAGCGTCGAAGCCGTCAACAACATCATCCAGCACGCGCCGGCGAGGAGCGACTGCAGCATCCGGGTTGTGCAGCAGGGCTCCACGGTGGTGGCCGAGTTCACCAACCACACCCGTAGCGCCAGGCAAGCGGCCACTCGGCCGTCGTTCGGCCTGCTCGGCATCGAGGAGCGCGCCAGGGCGGCGGGCGGGTACATCACGATCAGCAAACCGCCGGGTTATTGGCGGCTGGAGGTCACGCTGCCCTCGCTGCCGTCGGTGGTCGATGCCGAACCTCGCTCTCAGAGCCCCGCAGCATCACCGACCTTTCCGCCGGAGCAGGGGAAACCGTCATTGACCGACGCGAGACCGACCGACTACCGGATCTGAGGCCCCGGATTTGAGGCACGGCATCTGAGGCACCCGGTCAGAACAGCCCCGCGGGAGCGGTGGGGGGAGCGTAGACGGGATCGACGCCCTGGAAGAGCTTGCTGACTGAGCGTCCCTGATGGATGCGTCCGATCGCTTCAGCGAAAAGCGGAGCGACACTGATCGTGGTCAGTTCGGGCCAGCCGGTCGGCGGCGGCACGGTGTCGGTGGCGACCACATTGTCGATGAACTCGTTGGCGCGCAGCCGCTCGACGGCGCGTCCGGCGAACAGCCCATGGGTGCAGGCAACCGTCACCGACAGAACGCCGAAGTCCCGGAGCCGTTGGGTGATCTCGAGGATCGACCCGCCGGTGGCGATCTCGTCGTCCAGCACGATCGCGTGCCGCCCGGTGACATCGCCGACGATCGAATCGACCACCACTCTGTCATCTGCCAATCGCCGCTTGCTGCCGGCGGCGACCGGCAGCCCGAGTAGCCGGGCGAACTGGGTGGCGTTCTTCGCGTTGCCCAGGTCGGGGCTGACGACTACGCCATTGCTCAGATCGGTGGCGCGGAAATGGTCCGCCAGCACCCCGAGCGCAGTCAGCTGATCGACCGGACAGCTGAAGAAGCCCTGCACCTGCGGCGAGTGCAACTGCATCGTCAGCACTCTCGAAACCCCCGCAGTGACCAAGAGATCGGCGACCAGGCGCCCGCCCAGCGATATGCGGGAGGCGTCCTTCTTGTCCGAACGCGCGTAGGAGTAGTGCGGAATCACAGCGGTGATCTGGGCTGCGGATGCTCCGCGGGCCGCATCGATCATCAGCAGCAACTCCATCAGGTGTTCCTGAGTTCGCGGAACCAGCGGCTGGATGATGTAAACGTCGCGCTGCCGGACATTGGTCAGCAACTGGGCCTGCAGGCAGTCATTGCTGAACCGGCTGAGGCGCACCGGCGACACCCTGGTGCCCAGGTGTTCACAGATCTGATTGGCGAACGTTTGGTGCGCCGATCCGGAGAAGATGACGATGTCCTTCACGCGGTGAGATCCCTTCGAGCCTCGCGTTGCTGACCTTCTCAGCCTAGTGGGTGCGGCCCGGGTTGAGGGCCGGTCGCGCGTCAGTGCCTGATCTTCTTCAGTTGGCGCCCGAAGTCGCCGAAACAGCCATTTGGATCGATCCAGCCGCCGAAGTGAAGAAGATCAGGCACGCCCGTGGTGTCCGTTGTCCTCGGTCATGTGGCTGGCTGCTGTGAAAGAATTCAACACATGGCCACCGATCCGAATCAGACCCAAGCCGACCTGCCGCCGTGGCGTCGGACCCTCGACGACGGTTCCCCCTACTGGACGAAGCACTACCAGCCGGGCGTACCCGCCGAGATCGAGTTGCCCACCAAGCCGCTGACCTCATTGCTGGAGACCGCGGTGCGAGAAGGCGGCTCGCACGTGGCCACGGATTTCTTCGGTGCCGAGATGACCTATCGGCAGCTGGGGGACCGGGTGGCGCGGGCTGCCGAGGGGCTGCGCCGGCTCGGCGTGCGGGCCGGTGATCGGGTGGCGCTGCTGCTACCGAACTGTCCTCAGCATCTGATCGCCTTCTATGCCGTGCTCCGGCTGGGTGCGGTGGTCATCGAACACAATCCGTTGTACACGGCGCCCGAGCTGGAGCGGCTCTTCGAAGACCACGGGGCACGGGTGGCCATCTGCCTGGATTCGGCGATCCACACCCTCGACGAGCTGCCCACGTACGCGCGGCCGGCCACCGTGGTCTCGGTGAACCTGATCAAGGCGCTGCCAAAGAGGCTGCAGCTGGCGCTGGGGCTGCCGGTTCCGGCGCTCAAGAAGAAGCGCGCTGCCTTGTCGAGCGGCACCAAGGGGACCATCAGTTGGGAGAAGCTGATCAAGCACCGCCCGCTCAGCCGCCGCTTCCCGCGTCCGGATGTGCATGATCTGGCCGTCATCCAGTACACCTCGGGCACCACCGGCAGCGCCAAGGGTGCCATGCTCACGCACTTCAATCTCTATTCGAACGCCCGGCAGGGCGAGGCGTGGATGCTCGGAGCCGAGCCGCGACGCGAAACCAGCTACGCGGTGCTGCCGATGTTCCATGCTTTCGGCGTCACCATGCACACCACCTTCGGCGTGCTCAAGCAGTCCCGTCAGGTGCTGTTCCCCAAACCCGACACCGCGATGATCCTGGACGCCTGGCACAAGCACCCAGCGAGCATCTACTGCGTTGTGCCGATTCTGTACCAACGCACCGCAGAAGGCGCCCGGGATCGCGGCCAGTCGCTGGCGAGTGCCCGCTGGTGCATCTCCGGTGCGATGGCGCTGCCCGAGGAGACCCGCGAGCTGTGGGAATCGGTGTCCAGTGGGCTGCTGGTCGAGGGCTACGGGCTCACCGAGGCATCCCCGGTGGCGCTCGGCAACCCGTTCTTCCCGACCAGGGTGTCCGGGACGATCGGTGTCCCGTTCCCGTCGACCCTGATGAAGGTCGTCGAGGTGGACGATCCGTCGCGCGAGGTCGGTGTCGATGAGCCCGGAGAACTGCTGATCAAGGGCCCCCAGGTCTTCCAGGGATATTGGCGCGATCCGGAGACGACATCGGACACCCTGGTGGATGGCTGGTTGCGCACCGGCGACGTGGTCACCGTCGACAACGAGGGCTTCACCACGATCGTCGACCGCAAGAAAGAGATCATCATCACCGGCGGATTCAACGTCAGCCCCAGCGAGGTGGAGCAGGTGCTCAAACAGCACGAGGGGATCGACGATGTCGCGGTGGTGGGGCTACCCACCGAGCGCGGGGACGAGGAAGTCGTCGCTGCGGTCGTCCCGGCTGAAGGTTTCGAGCTGAACGACGACGAACTGCGCACCTGGGCGAAACAGAGCCTGGCCGCCTACAAGGTGCCCCGGCACTTCATCAAGGTGGACGAGCTGCCCCGCTCGCTGCTGGGCAAGGTGCTCCGTGGTGAGGTGCGCAAGCAGATCGCACACAAGTGACCCGGCCGGGTCGTTCGGGCAGCGGAGGCGATTCACAGCGATTGCCAGTGCCGGTAACGGACCGCCCGGCGGCCGACCTGATGACCGACGTGGTCATCGTCGGCAGTACCCCCGGGGCGCTGTGTGCGGCCATCGCCTGCCGTCAGGCGGGTCTGGAGGTGCTGGTCGCCGAGCCCTCCGGCCAACTCGGCGGCATCGCCGCGACGCGGGGTGGGCGGCTGTGGCTGCCCGGCCGCGACGGCCCGACAGCCGATGACTACGCGTCGGCCCGCGATTATTTCGACCGCGTGGTGGGCGACTTCGAGCCATGCAGCAGTGCTCCCCGCCGGCATGCCTTCCTGACCGGCACGGCCGGGTTGGCGAGCTGGCTGGCTTCGCTGGGCGTCGATCTGGAACCGGATTCCGCCGGCGATGCCTACCCCGATATTCCGGGGGCGCTGGCGAGCGGCCGGGTGCTGAGGCCGGCGCTGGTGGAGACCACGGCGATCGGCCGGCTCGTGGAGTTCTTGCCGGCCGGCGGCGGCTCCGGCACCGACGGCGTTCTCGACAAGCTCGAACACGGCGCGCGCCGGGTGGGCGAATTCGCCCTGGGGCGCCGCTGGGGCGGCGGTGCGGTGGCGCTGGAGTCGGCGCTGCTGGCGGTCTGTCAGCGGCTGCAGGTGAACATCTGGTGGCAGGCTCCGGTGCGCCGGCTGGTGGTGACCTCCACCGGTAACGACTTCGAGACGGCCGAGCGGGTCGCTGGTGTCGTCGTCGACCGAGGGGGCCGCACGGTGCGGGTGCTGGCCGGTCGCGGGGTGGTTCTCGCCGAGGGTGGCTTCGAAGCCGATGCCGCGCTGCGCCGCGAGTTCCTGCCGAGGCCCTCTCGTCCGGATTGGACGATCGGCCTGCCATCCCGGGCCGGCGCCGACCAACTGGAATGGGCCGGCGAGCTCGGGCTCGGGCTGGCCGGGATGGGCTATGCCTGGTGGCGTCCTGGCTTGTGGGCCCCGGGTGTCCCGGTTCAGGACGCCGGACGCTCGCTGGCCGTGCCGCACGGCTTCGTCGTCGACTCGACCGGGCGCCGGTTCGTCAACGAAGCGTGCGCCGGAGTGGACTTTTGCCGCGCGCTGTATGCCAGATTCAACGATCTGGGGCCGCAGATGAGCGCCTGGCTGATCGTCGATTCCGACCACCGCAGGCGCTACCCACTCGGTGACGTCGAGCCGGGGCGCCTGCCACGAGCAGCCGAGAAGTCGGGATTCGTGACCACGGCGAGCACCCTGCCCGAACTGGCCTGGAAGATCAAGGTCGACGCGTCCGGGCTGCAGGCGACGGCCGGGCGGTTCGAGCGGCATGCCGCCGACGGCAACGACGAGGATTTTCAGCGCGGCGCGGGCACCGCCGATCGGGCCCGCGGCGACCGCAAGGCGCGTCCCAACCCCTGCCTGGGCGCGGTGTCCAAGCCGCCCTTCTACGCGGTTCGGGTGGTGCCGGCCGATCTGGGTACCAAGGGCGGTCTGCTGACCGACGAGTTCAGCCGGGTGTTGCGGGCCGATGGCGGGCCGATGCCCGGGCTGTGGGCGATCGGATCCGCGGCGTCCTCGGTGACCGGCCCGGCCGATCCTGCCCCGGGGGTCGGGCTCGCCGAAGCGATGGTGGCCGGGCGCGCGGCCGCGGCGTCCATCGCGGCGTCTGCCTGGTGAGCCCGCGGGATTGAACCGATCCGGCGTCCGGGGGTCAGCCTTGCGGCGTCTCCTCCGGAAGCCGCAGTAGGGCGACCGCCTGCTTCAGGTAGACCCGCTCGTCGAAGCCCTCCACGAGGACCCGCTGCGACGCGTAACCCAAAGTCAGCCCCACGAGCAGTTGGCTGTAGCCCTCGATCCGGGCGGCCGGAACGTCGTTCAGCCGCGCCCAGGCCTGCATGGTTTCCTCGACCGAATCGCGCAGCATCGAGAACTCGGCCCGCAGCCGGCGGCCCAGCGCGTCGTCGGTGATCGCACCCGCGCCGAGCTGGGCCAGCAATTCGCCCAGCTCGGGGGCCAGTTCGAGGGCGCTCATCGCATACGAAGCCAGCTGGGCGGGCGAGGCCGGGCGGTCCAGGTATTCCTTCAGAGCCGCCAGCGGAATGGAGATCGCGGACCGCGCCACCTCGACGACGACCGCATTCTTTCCGCTGAAGTGATGGTAGATCGCCCCCGCCGAGGTGCCGGACGCCGCAACCAGCTGCGCCACCGAGGTGCCCTGCACGCCATGCTGACGGATCAACATGGCAGCGGCCTCGATGATGGCGTTCCTGCTGGTCGATTTCTCGTTCACAGATCAACCTTAAGCTCGCCGCACCCGTTGCACGGCAGGCGTGGCCACACCCACCGGTAGTCGCACCGGGTCCAGGACCGCGCCAGCCGGTATTGAACTTTCAACTAAGGACGCACTAGGGCATTCGGATTGGAGAACGATCGTTCTGTGGGTTACCGTGAATACACGAACAGAATGAGCGTTCTGTCACATCCAGGCTCATGAAGGACGACATGACCACCACACTGTCTCTGGGACTCGATGTAGGTTCGACCACGGTCAAAGCAGTGGTGACCGATGGCAACCGGATCTTGTTCAGCGATTACCGTCGCCACAATGCCGATGTGCGTGGCGAGCTGGCCAAGTTGCTGCGTGACATCGAGAAGCAGTTCCCGACCGACACCGTCTGCGTGGCGATGACCGGCTCGGGTGGGTTGGGTGTCGCCAAGGCGATGGGTGTCCAGTTCGTCCAGGAGGTGATTGCCTCCACGGCGGCGATCGAGCGGCTCAACCCCGATGTCGATGTGATGATCGAACTCGGCGGCGAGGACGCCAAGATCACCTACCTGCACCCGGTGCCCGAACAGCGCATGAACGGCACCTGCGCCGGCGGTACCGGCGCCTTCATCGACCAGATGGCCACGCTGCTCAAAGTGGACGCCACCGGCCTCAACGATCTGGCCGCCGACTACGAGAATCTGTATCCGATCGCGTCGCGCTGCGGTGTCTTCGCGAAGACCGATGTGCAGCCGCTGCTCAATCAGGGCGCGGCGCATTCCGATATCGCGGCGTCGGTCTTCCAGGCTGTTGCCACGCAGACCGTCGCCGGTCTGGCCTGCGGACGCCCGATCCGCGGCAAGGTCATTTTCCTCGGCGGCCCGCTGCACTTCCTGCCCGAGTTGCGGGCGGCCTTCGTCCGCGCCCTGACCGACAATGTGGACGAGTTCGTCAACCCCGACAACGGCCAGCTCTACGTGGCCCTCGGCGCGGCTTTCAGCGCTCAGGGCCCGGCCCTGAGCCTGCCCCATCTGGCCAACGAACTCGCCAATGCCAACCAGATCGTGATGACCACCCGGACCATGCGTCCGCTGTTCTTGAACGAGCAGGAGAAGCAGGAGTTCCGGGAACGGCACGCCAAGGCCGACGTCCCGCAGGGCAGCCTCGACGGGGTCACCGGGCCGGTCTGGCTGGGCATCGATGCCGGTTCGACCACCATCAAGTCGGTCGTGCTGGACGCCGAGGGCACCATCGTCCATTCGACTTACGACTCCAATCAGGGAGATCCGGTCAAGGCCGCCGTCGCCATCGCGAAGGACGTCATCGCGGCTCTCCCGCACGGTGCCTTCATCGGGCGCGCCTGCGTCACCGGCTACGGAGAAGACCTGGTCAAGTCCGCATTGCACGCCGATGAGGGCGAGATCGAGACGATGGCGCACTACCGTGCGGCGTCCGCGGTCTGCCCGGGAGTGACCAGCCTGCTCGACATCGGCGGCCAGGACATGAAGTTCATCAAGATCCGCAACGAAGCGGTCGACTCGATCTCGGTCAACGAGGCCTGCTCGGCCGGGTGCGGCTCGTTCTTGCAGACCTTCGCCGAGACCATGAATACCGATGTCCGCAACTTCGCGAGGGTCGGCCTGGAATCATCGGCGCCGGTCGACCTGGGCAGCCGCTGCACCGTCTTCATGAATTCCTCGGTCAAGCAGGCTCAGAAGGAGGGCGCCTCGATCGGCGATATCTCCGCCGGACTGAGCTACTCGGTGGTCCGCAACGCCTTGTACAAGGTGATGAAGATGCGTGACAGCTCCGAGCTCGGTGACAAGGTGGTGGCCCAGGGCGGCACGTTCCTGAACGATGCGGTGCTGAGGGCGTTCGAACTGCAGACCGGTATCGAGGTCGTGCGTCCCAACATTTCGGGTCTGATGGGTGCCTACGGTGCGGCGCTGACCGCCCGGATGCATTACGAGCCGGGCGCGGTCTCGGCGATGATGGAACGCAACCTGGACGGTTTCACCGTCACCAGTGCGCAGCGCACCTGCCAGCTCTGCCAGAACCACTGCAAGCTGACCATCACCAACTTCGATGACGGTGCCCGGCATGTCTCGGGCAACCGCTGCGAGCGCGGCGCCTCGCTGGATGCCAAGCCCAAGAAGTCGGAGATCCCTAACCTCTACGACTACAAGTACAAGCGGGTCTTCGGCTACCGCCGGTTGACCGACGCCAAGGCGACCCGCGGGGAGATCGGCATTCCCCGTGCGCTGGGCATCTACGAGGACTACCCGCTGTGGTTCACGATCCTCACCGAACTCGGCTTCAAGGTCGTCATCTCGGGACGCAGCAGTCACGATCTGTTCCAGACCGGCATGGAATCGATCCCCTCCGAGAACGTCTGCTATCCGGCCAAGATCGCTCACGGCCACATCGAATGGCTGCTCGACAAGGGCATCAAGACGATCTTCATGCCGTGCGTCAACTACGAGCGCAAGCAGTTCGACGAAGCCGACAACAACTACAACTGCCCGATCGTGGCGTTCTACCCGCAGGTGCTGGAGAAGAACGTCGAGCGGTTGCGGGATCCGGACGTCAGGTTCCTCGACCCCTTCATCAACCTGAACAACCCGGAGAAGCTGGCCGAACGCATCGTCGACATCTTCGCCGACTGGAATGTCAGCCTGGCCGAGGCCAAGGGTGCGGTGGCGGCCGGCTATGCCGAACTCGATCAGGTGCACGCCGACATCAGGGCCGAGGGCGATCGGGCCCTGCAATACATGCGTGAGAAGGGCATCCGCGGCATCGTGCTGGCCGGTCGGCCGTATCACATCGATCCCGAGATCAACCATGGCGTCCCCGAGATGATCACCACGCTGGGCATGGCGGTGCTCAGCGAGGATGCGCTGACCAACGGCATGACGACTTCGCGGATGGAGCGTCCGCTACGGGTCCGCGACCAGTGGACCTACCACACCAGGCTCTACGAGGCCGCCGCGCAGGTGGGGACCGAACCCGATCTCAACATCGTGCAGCTCAACAGCTTCGGCTGCGGCGTGGACGCAGTCACCACCGACCAGGTGCAGGAGATCTTGGAGAAGGTCGGCGATGTCTACACCGTGCTGAAGATCGACGAGGTCTCCAACCTGGGCGCCGCCAAGATCCGGCTGCGTTCGCTGCAGGCGGCGACCAAGGAGCGCCCGGCGTTCGATCCCAGCACCGAGATCGACACCACCGGCCCGAACCCCGTCTACGGACTGGCCGAGCGCGAGACGCACACCGTCTACGTGCCGCAGATGGCGCCGATTCACTTCCGGATGCTGGAGACTGTCTTGAGGCGCTCGGGCATCAAGGCCGAAGTGCTGGAGCATGCGTCGGTCGAAGATGTCGAGTGCGGCCTGCGCCATGTCAACAACGATGCTTGCTACCCGGCGATCATGGTGATCGGCCAGCTCATCAACAAGTTCGTCCAGGGCGGGGCCGATCCCGACAACTCGACGGTGGCGATCACCCAGACCGGTGGCATGTGCCGCGCGACGAACTATCTCGGCCTGCTGCGTAAGGGCCTGAAGGATGCCGGCTACCCGCAGGTGCCGGTGCTCGCGGTGAGTGCCCAGGGACTCGAATCGAACCCCGGCTTCAAGTTGAGTGCGGCCATGGTGCACCGCAGCATCGAGGCACTGGTGCTCGGTGATCTGTTGCAGATCGTGCTGCTGCGGGTGCGTCCCTATGAGCGTGATGAGGGTTCGGCGATGGCGCTCTACCGTCGCTGGGACGCCATCACCCGGGAGTTCTTCGACAACGGCGGCTGGTCGCCGACGCTACGGCGCCGCATCGGTTTCACCTGGCTTATCAACCAGATCGTCCGGGAGTTCGACAAACTGCCGCTGCTCAACATTCCGCGCAAGCCACGGGTGGGCGTGGTCGGCGAGATCCTGGTGAAGTTCCAGCCGGACGCAAACAACGATGCGGTGCGGGTGATCGAGGAGGAGGGCTGCGAGGCGGTACTGCCCGGCTTGGCCGCGTTCTTCCTGCAGGGCATGTACACCTCCGACTACAAGTGGGACACCTTCGGCATCGGCACCATGAAGGGCCGGATGGGTAACAGGTTCGGGGTCTGGGCGATCGAGCAGTACGAACGCCGCATGCACAAGGCGCTGGCCGCGACGAACGGCAAGTTCGATGTGCCGGAGTCCATCGAGCAGCTGGCCGAGAAGGCGAAGACCGTGATCTCGCTCGGCACCCAGGCCGGCGAGGGCTGGTTGCTGGTCGGCGAGATGATCGAGCTGATCCAGCACGGGACGCCGAACATCATCTGCGCTCAGCCGTTCGCCTGCCTGCCGAACCACGTTGTCGGACGCGGAATCTTCGCCGAACTGCGGCGTCAGTACCCGAGCGCCAACGTCGTGTCGATCGACTACGATCCGGGCGCCTCCGAGGTCAACCAGCTGAACCGCATCAAGCTGATGGTCGCCACCGCGCACAAGAACGCCGGCACGCTGAGCACCTGGACGGATGCGGATTCCGAGTTCGAGCCGACCGGCCGTGAGGTCAAGACCGTGCAGAAGCTGGTGGGCGCCGGCACTGGTGGGTCCGGGCCGATTCCGCTGGGCATCACGCCCGTCCTGCGCTGACGTCGCACGGCTGGGGTGCGGGTATGAGTATCTGGGTGGTTCCGGATGGGGTGACTTCGTAGCGGTAGCCGTGGGGTGAGGTCCAGCGGAATACACCGGAGGTGGGTTGTTCGAGTTTCCATCTGCCGTGGGTTTTCGCTCGGTGCGTCTTGCGGGATAGCGGTCCGAGGTTGTCGAGGCGGGTTTGGCCGGGTAAGCCGTCGACATAAGGGATGGTGTGATCCATGTCGCAGCGGCTGGCTTTGCGGGTGCCCCATGGGAACACGTCGACGGGGTTGCGCTGTTCGACGGCGAACCGCATCCGGGTAGGGGTTTCGTAGGCGTCGGCTGGTGCCATCTGGGTGGGGTCGATGACCGGTCGGATGATCACTTTCGAACCGGCGAGAAATCGCGGTAGTTGGTTGGTGAGGATCGGACCCCAGTCCTCTACCCTGGCTACCCCAGTCGCCGGGCCACGATCTATGGCAGACAGCGCAGGATCGGCAGCCGAGATATGCACCACGAGTGTGTGGATCGGTCGATCGGTGTGGCCTGCTCCCTGTCGGGTGGGGGTGTCTGTGGGGATGTCGTGGATTCTGCGGTAGGCGTCGCGGACCAGCATCCCGAAGGCGGCGGCCCGCCGACGATCCAGATCGGCACCGGCGAACACCTCGGGTTTGGTGGGTAGGGTCTTGGCGAGCTGGCTGAGCACATGGTCGAACATGATCCCGTCCACTGGGTTGACCAGACCCCAGAAACTGACGTGGCCGTCTTCGATCCGGGAAACCCGAACATGACGGGCCTGGCGCCGCGCCTCGGCACGATGGCGGGCAAGCTCAGTGTCGGCGGCCACGATCTGGCCGGGCAGCGCTTTCATGAGCCGGGGGAATGGCAGCTTGCCCACCCCGGTGCTCATGGCGCGATCGACCTTCAAGGCGGCTTCACTGGACAGATGCGAGCATGCGGCACAGATCTTGGTCGCCTGCCACACCCGGATCTTGCCCGCCAGAATTGCTTTCCACAACAGCGGATGCCGATGCCGCAGATCTAGTGCGTCACCGATCCGGCAGATCGCCGACTGGGGCGAAATACCCAGCAGCCCGCCGATCTCCAGCCCCAGGAATTCGCCGACCTCGGGAGTGCCATCATGGCCGGGCCGCATCAGTGCTTCGATACCTTCACCTACCGCGGTCGGGTCGATCTGCCACAGATCAGCGGCATGGGTGATCGCCACGAGTTCGGCGACCTCGGCAGCAACCAGCTGCCGGTGCGCGTGATTCAACGCATCGAACGCTTCACTGCTGGTCTTCGGGTCGACCAGCAGCGAAGGGACGCGGGTGAGATCCTCCATAACTAAAGTTTACTCGAACATACGTTCGAATATGAGGCTTTCGCGACATATCCTCAGGGAATCTCCGCCTCAGCTACCGGCGGCGAGTGGTTCTGCCCGCCGGGGCACGTAGTTGGTGGTCTGCACGGCGGTATCCAAGAAGCCCCTTCGAGCACGATATCCGGGCTCGGCGGTCTGATCGTTGGCCGCAACAAGCGGATTCAGCATCAGCGACAGCTGTTCTGATCTCGACAGACGCTCGAGCACCTGTTCGGACGAACCGTCCACTTCACCGACGAGCGGGGACATCACGACGCAGTCCTCGTCGCCGTCGTCGACGATGGCGTGGATGCTCAGTCCCCTGGTGATGGCCTGCTTGATCCACCAGGAGGCGTAGGTGGAAAACTTGAATCCCCTGCGGTAGTCGAACTTCTCGACCGCACGAATGAGGCCGAGATTGCCTTCCTGGATCACGTCGATGAGGTCAAGACCCTGCTCCGTGTAGCGCTTGGCGATCGAAACGACCAAGCGCAGATTGCTGGTGATCATCAGCTCTCGTGCTTGTGCGCCCTGGTGGGCGATGCGTTCCAGCACAGCCCGGGGGAAGCGGACATCGCCCACCTGCAAGAGGTGCTGAGCATACAGCCCCGACTCGATCTGGCGGCCCAGCCGGACCTCGTCCTCAGCCTCCAACAACCGATACCGTCCGATGGCCACCAGGTAGTCGCGGACGATGTCGTCGCTGAGTGGCATGAACCACGAGTCCGCCGGACCCGCATCGGGCGGAGCCTGTCCCGGTCTCGTTCTACCGCGCCGCCGGGCAACAGCGCCCGGCGCGCTGGTCGCAGCATCCGAGCTGTCCTCGCGCGGACTGCTGACGATCTGCGGCTGGCCGGGATCGCCGGTCGCCAGAAACTCCAGGAGCCGCGGCACCTCGCTGGCGAGCTCAAGATCGAAGGACTCCGTCGCAGTGGCCGCCGGCCTCGCGATCTCGTAGAAATCGGGAAGATGATCTTGAGTGAAGGGGTCTTCCACCGTCTGCTTGGCGTAGAGGACTACGAACCGCGCCTCCTTGCCCGGCTTGCGACGAAGGACGCGTCCCAGCCGTTGGATCATCTGACGGCGGCTGCGGTTGGTGGCCAGGACGATGCCCAGATCGGCCTCCGGCACGTCGACGCCCTCGTCCAGCACCCTTGGCGCTGAGATGGCCTGGAGTGATCTGTCACGAAAAAGATCGAGTCGGGCTTCGCGCTGGTCGTTGGACATCTCGGAGTGGATCGCCGCCGCGGTGCAGCCGGTGGTCTCGAGCACTTCGGCGACCTGGCGGCTGGCCTCCACGGTCTGGGTGAAGACGATGGTCCCGGATGATTCATGAATGCTCGGCGTGAGGGCCGCGAGAGCCAGGAGTTTCATCCGGGTGCCCGCAAGCAACTTCCGGCGGTCGGAGAACCGGGCCATGTAGTGCCGGGCCAGACCGCCGCCGCCGTCGAGTGTGTGGTCCTCGGCGAGCAGCGATACCGCCTTGAGGAATTCACCGATCGGCTCTGCGGGAACGCCGTAGTGCTTGATCAGCCTGTGTCGCGCCTTGTACAGGTCCTCTTCGATCTCTGCATAGCGAGCCCGCTCGGTATCTTCCAGCGGCACGGCCGCGAAGGCCATCCGGAACGGCGCGATGAGCTGGTCGCGGGCCGCCCGCGGGTAGTCCAGATCGAAGCAGATGTCACCGAAATAGCTCCGCAGAATGCGATCGCCGTCATCATCGCGGGCGACAGTCGCCGAGAGTCCGAGCCGCCGCGGGTACTCGGGACGCAGCGCGAGGGCGAATGCCTGCGCGCCGTAGCGGTGGCATTCATCGGCGACCAGGAGCCCTTCTTCGCCCCGCATGAGCGCGGGCTTGCGGTACGCCGACTGCACTGTCATGACGAGCACCTGCCAGGCCAGAGGACTCCGGATGTCATCGCTGACGCGCGCACCGGGCAACAGATCCCTCAGGGTGGCCAGCCATTGCTGCACCAGAACAAGGCTGGGGACGATCACCACCGCGCGCATGCCGTCGTCCAGCGCCTCGGCGACCGCCGCTGCACCGACTCGGGTCTTTCCCGCTCCGGTCACGGCTTGCACCATGCCTGACCGGTTCTGCCGCCGCCAGGCACCGAGGGCTTCGCGCTGCCAGTCGTACAGCGAGATCTCCGCGCGTGCCGGCCCGGCAGGTTGCAGCACGCCGCCTGCGATGCGAAGCACTTCGTGACCCCCCGACTCTGGGTTCTGCGACCTTGGTTCTGGGGCATCACGTTAGCCCGCATCCCTGACGTTTTCCGCAGTGCAGCCGGTGGCGAACGGCGATCCGGGCGGCCGTGGCTGGGTACAGTCAAAGTATCAACTACAAGGAGGAGCCATGACCGACTGGGCGGGGGACGCGAAGAACGCTTCGACCGACGGAGAGTTCGTGCGCGATGCCAGGTACATCAGCGACCGAATCGTTGCCTCGATACCCGCCGGATCCGGCCCGCAGCCGATGCCGGGCACCGATGGCCGGGTGGGTGAACTGCTGTGGCCGGCCGAGCCCGGACGCTATCGGCTGATGGCTGCTCGCGCCTGCCCGTGGGCGCACCGGGCGGTCATCGTCCGCCGTCTGATGGGCCTGGAGGACGCCTTCTCGCTCAGCCTCGCCGCGCCCACCCACGACGTCCGATCCTGGAACTACGCCGGCGTCTACCCCGATGGTCTCGACCCCGTCCTCAAGATTCCGCGCCTGCAGGACGCCTACTTCGCGCGAATCCCCGACTACCCGCGCGGCATCACCGTGCCCGCGATGGCCGAAATAGTTTCCGGCAAGGTCGTCACCAACGACTTCGATCAGATGACCATCGACTTCATCCGCGAGTGGGGCCCCTACCAGCGGGCCGGCGCCCCCGATCTGTATCCCGACGAGCTGGTCGACGAGATCGAATCGGTCAACGAACTGATCTACCCGAAGATCAACAACGGCGTCTACAAGTGTGGTTTCGCGGGCAGCCAGGAGGCCTATGACAAGGCCTATCGCGAGCTCTGGGAGGCCCTGGACCTTGTCACCGGCAGACTGTCCGAGCGGCGTTACCTGGTCAGTGATCACCTCACGCTGGCCGATATCCGCCTGTTCACCACGCTGGTGCGTTTCGACCCGGTCTACCACGGCCACTTCAAGTGCAACCGCTCCAAGATCACCGAGATCCCGGTGCTGTGGGGCTACCTACGCGATCTCTTCCAGACCCCGGGCTTCGGTGACACCGTCGACTTCGTCCAGATCAAGCAGCACTACTACATCGTCCACACCGACATCAATCCGACCAAGATCGTGCCGCTGGGTCCCGATCTGTCGGGTCTGCTCACCCCGCATGGACGAGAAGCGCTCGGCGGCACACCCTTCGGGGACGGCACCGCTCCCGGCCCGGTACGCCCGGACGAGCAGCCGACCGCCGGGCACAATCCGCTGTACCCCGCCTGAGCGGGCCGGCCGCGACCTGTCAGCCGAACAGCGCGTCACCGCTCTGGTTGTCCAGTCCCGGATGGCCGTCGAAGCGCACGACGCCCACGGCGACAGTAGCGGGGACGGCGGCTTTGATCTGGGCGGTTCCGTTGATGCCGAACCCACCGCACAATTCGATGGCTGCAATCCCCTGCGACACCAGGTCCTGCGCGGCGGCCACCGAGTCGGCGTAGTTCTGCGCACCGACCACCGTCAGATCGACCCCCGGCGTCGAGACCGTCTGCCGATCGGTCTGCCAGTTGGCGCCGGGAGCAAGGAAGATGAATGCAGCCTTCAGTTTCATGACCTCTCCTTTGAAGTCGCCCACGCGTCCGGTCGCGTACGCATCAATCAGTACACCAGATCTCGCCTACCCCCGCGGAGGATCATGACTGTTCGGGCGACCCGGGCGACTCGAAGACGAAGGTCGTGAAGAACTGGCAGATCTGAGCTAAGGTCATGAACCTATGTCGCTTCCCAATGTGCTGACCATGCTCCCCGCAACCGCAGTGCATTCATGAGCGGCGCAGCCTTCGGCCGGCTCTCGCCGGCCTTCCCGCAACGCGCTCCGTGGGGTACGTCCGCGCGGCTGCGTGCCTGGCAGGCCGCGGCGCTGCAGATCTATCGCGACCGCGATCCCCGCGACTTCCTGGCTGTGGCCACACCGGGAGCAGGCAAGACGACCTTCGCGCTGCGCGTCGCCGCGGAACTGCTCAACGCCAAGACCGTCAGCCGGATCATCGTCGTCGTGCCGACCGAGCACCTGAAGACCCAATGGGCGGACGCAGCCGCCAAGGTGGGTATTCAGCTCGATCCGTCGGGCACCGGCACCCGCCGTGGGCGCTCGCGCGAGTTCGATGGTGTCGCGGTCACCTACGCAGGCGTGGCCGTGCGCGCCTGGCACTACGAGGCGGTGACGCTGGCCACCCCCACGCTGGTGATCTTCGACGAGATTCACCACGCGGGTGATTCGCGCAGCTGGGGCGATGCGATCCGGGACGCGTTCGGGCATGCCACCCGCAGGCTGGCGCTCACCGGAACCCCCTTCCGCAGCGACGAGACCCCGATCCCCTTCGTCAGCTACGACGAGCAGCCGGACGGCTCGCTGATCAGCCGGGCCGACTATGTCTATGGCTACGCCGAGGCCTTGCGAGACCATGTCGTGCGTCCGATCGTCTTCATGAACTACGGCGGACCGATGCGCTGGCGCACCACCAGCGGCGATGAGATCGCGGCCAACCTCGGTGAGGTGATGACCAAGGATCTCACCTCCCAGGCGTGGCGCACCGCCTTGGACCCGAAGGGCGAGTGGATCGGCTCGGTGCTGCGTGCCGCGGACCGCCGGCTGAGCGAGGTGCGCCGCCACCTGCCGGACGCCGGAGGCCTGGTGATCGCCGCGAACCAGCGGACCGCAAGGGCATATGCCCGTCTGCTGGAGCAGATCTGCGACGTGAAGCCGACCCTGGTGTTGTCGGACGATGCCAGCTCGTCGGGCAGGATCGAGCAGTTCGCGGCGGATGAGTCACGTTGGATGGTCGCAGTGCGGATGGTCTCCGAGGGCGTCGACGTGCCGCGGCTGGCGGTCGGGGTCTACGCGACCTCCACCTCGACCCCGTTGTTCTTCGCCCAGGCGGTCGGACGCTTCGTGCGGGCCCGCCGGCGCGGTGAGCTGGCCACCGTCTTCCTGCCGACCGTGCCAATCATCCTTGCCCACGCCGCCTCCATCGAGCGTCAGCGCGATCATGTGCTGGGCCGCCCCAAACACCAGGACGCGGTCGACATCTGGGCCGAGACCGAAGCCCTGATGGAGCGGGCGAACAAGCAGGAGCAGGCATCCGACGATCTGCTCAACGAGTACGAGGCGGTCTCATCGGAGGCGATCTTCGATCACGTTCTGTTCGACTCCCAGGCCTACGGCATGCATGCCGCCCCGACAAGCGACGACGAGGCGGACTATCTGGGTCTACCCGGCTTGCTGGAGCCGGATCAGGTGGCTCACCTGCTCGAGGAGCGGCAGCGCCGGCAGACCGTACGGCATGAGCGGACGATGCGCCGGGACAAGGTGCCGCCCGAACAGGCGCTGCACCGCCAGCTCGCCGACAAACGCAAGGAACTCAACTCACTGGTCGCCCAGTACGCGAGGCTCAAGGGCACTCCGCATTCGCATGTGCACGCGGGGCTTCGCCGTGAATGCGGCGGTCCGCCGCTCGGCCAGGCCAGCTTGGACCAGGTGGATGCCCGGATCCGCACCATCAAACGTTGGCTCGGCCGCTGAGCGCCCTATTCGGCGGCACGGCGGGCCCGGCGGGGCGGCTCCTGGACCTCGAACTCGGGCTCGTCCCACAAGGACGCATCGGCCGCGGTGCCCCGGCGCGGCTGCGGCCAAGCACCCCGCGGACGCAGTTGATCGGCACCCTCGGTCGGATCGAAGAAGACCTCGGGTTCGGGTTCGGGCTCCGGTTCGCCGGCCGGCTGCGCCGCGGCAGGAGGCTGGACGGCGAACAGCCCGCGATCGTGCAGGTCGGTGTCTCGCACGAACGCCACCAGGGCCGCCACCAGTCCCACGAAGCCGGCGCACAGCATCGCGACGCGTGCCGCGCTGCGCACCCCGGTGAGCATGTCGAACAGCGCGAATCCGGTAGCCGTACCGAAAGCGGCGATCACCACCAGATCGACCCACGGCCACCTGCTGATCATCGCGGTCCGGCGCCCACTGCCGAAGATCAGAGCCCGCAGATGCCAGATCAGCAGGCTCCCGCCCAGGGCAATCGCCGTTACGGTGACTGCAGACGCCGCGTCCAGCTTGGCCGCCAGTGACAGCCCGGCCACCAGCAGCACCAGTGCCGAGACCAGCAGTGCGACCAGGAGGACCAGCGTGATGGTCAGGGAAGGTGGGGGCCCGTAGTCCTCGAGCACGACCACGGGCTCGGATTCGGCCTCAGGCACGGCCGCTTGATCGACCGTGTCGTAGCCGGCCACCTCATCAGTTGAGGGGGTCGCAGGTTCTTCGCTCACTGGGGTCCTCCCTTGCCTGAGATTCATGGTAGTTGAGCGAACCGCAGGCAAGCTTGAACGGCGCTATCAAGCAGGAATAGTCACAGATCCCCAGTCGTCGAAGCCATCACCGACCTGCAGCGTCATCTCGTCGGCAGGCACCACGAAGTAGATCCAGCCCGATACCTGATCGCCCTCGACGACCTCGGCGCAGCCCAATTCGGGACGATAGGTGACCTCGGGGCCGACAAAGTCGTACTCGTACTCGGTGCCCTTGGCGTCAATCACGGTGAAATCCATCGGGCAGACATGGATGGTGCCCTCCGCGGTGCTGATCCGCCCCTTGACGCCGAGCATCTGCGCCCCGGTGTCTCCGGTGAACCAGGCAGCCCCCACCACGGTGATCTGGCCCTTGCCCGAGTAGCTGTCCACATCGAACGACCGGTTCAACTCGATCGGTGGCGTGACCGGATCGACCGGTCCATCGCCGGGGATGGACACCCGAGTGGCCTGCTCCTCGAAGCTCTCGAAGATGAACGTCATGTCGGCCCTCGGCGCTTCGAAGATCACCCAGCCGGTCATCGTCTCGTTTTCGGCCAGATAGCCGATCTCGAACTGGGGGTACTCGTCCTCGATCCGGGAGTTGTAGCCGAAGGTGTAGCGTCCGCCGTCGGCATCGGCGAGGTATGCACCCACCGGGCTGTAGCGCACGGTGCCCGCCACCGATTCGAACTGCACCTGCACCGCCAGGTACGAATAGCCCGCGGGTATCTGGCGTCCGGCGATCGGGTCCACCCACTGCGCGTCCAGCACGGTGATCAGGCCGATGCCGTCGGGGTCGAGGAACTCGGCGGTCTCACCCATCTGCACGGTGGGCGCCATCCCGGCACGCGGATCAGTACCGTTCCGGGTGACCTGCCACGGCGGATTGCGGGTGCTCTGCTGGTGCGGAATCGCAGGTGTTGCGGTGGTCGTCGGGTCGTTCGTCCGGGCGGTCTGTGTGCTGGTCGCCGGCGCCGGAATCTGGACAGGGGCAGGGTCACGGCCGGCCACGAACCAGACGGTCGCCAACACCAGGCCGAGCGCGATCGCACCGACCACCGGCCAGCCGCCGAGTTTCGCGCGTTGCCCGCCTTCGGGGATGCCGGCCTGGGGTCGGGCAGCGGTGTCGGGACGATAGGGCGTGCCAGTTGCCGGATACTGTTGTGCCGCGCCCGGGTACTGGGGGGACGGCGAGGCGTCGCCGGGTGTGTCCTGGCCAGGCTGCCAGCCCTGCATCGGCCGATATCCGGCCGGTGGCGCAAAGTCCGGACCGGCGTGCTCGTGTGGTCCCTGCCCGGTCTGCTCGTCCATCGGCCCTCCCTACTTTGCCCCTGAATGTAACGCAGACCAGTTCGGCAACCCTCATCGACTCGATCACACTGGAGGAATGAATGTCATCTTGCGCGTCATCGCGACCGCCATCGCCGTGTGGGTCGCGGCGCTGCTGCTACCGGGAATCTCGGTGCAGACCCAGGACGACACGGGCTCGGCGGCAGTCACGTTTCTCCTGATCGCAGTTGTCATCGGACTGGTGAACACGATCGTCAAACCCATCGCCCAGGTATTGAGCGGCTGCTTCATCATCCTTACCTTCGGGCTGTTCCTGCTGGTGGTGAATGCCGCCATGTTGATGCTGAGCTCGTGGTTGTGCGCCCAGCTGGGCGTCGGTTTCGCGGTGGACGGCTGGGGAACCGCACTGATCGGATCGATCATCGTCAGCGTCATCAGCGGTCTCATCAACGGCATCACCGGCGCCGGCAAGCAGAACGGCCGGTAGCTCCAGCCGATAGGATTCCTCAGTATGAGTGAGTCTGTGTCCACAACCCCCGTGTCCTCGTCCTCGGGAGCCAACGATTTCATCAGCGACATCATTCGCGCTGACAACGAACAGGGCACCTATTCCGGACGAGTACAGACCCGCTTCCCACCCGAGCCGAACGGCCAGCTGCACATCGGGCATGCCAAGGCCATCACGGTCGATTTCGATTCGGCGCAGAACTACGACGGAATCTGCAATCTGCGATTCGACGACACCAATCCCGATACCGAGGAGACCGAGTTCGTCGACGCGATCATCGCCGACCTGCGCTGGCTGGGCTTCGAGCCCGCGAACGTCTTCTACGCCTCCGACTACTTCGAGCAGCTCTACGAATGGGCCGAGTACCTGATCGGCAAGGGGCTGGCCTATGTCGACGAACAGGACGGCGAGACGATCTCCGCGCAGCGCGGCGGCTACGGCAAACCCGGCATCGACTCACCCTTCCGTGACCGTCCGATCGAGGAGAACCTCGACCAGTTCCGCCGCATGCGGGCCGGCGAATATGCCGACGGCTCACGGGTGCTGCGCGCCAAGATCGACATGAACGACGAGAACATGCAGCTGCGTGATCCCGTGCTCTACCGCATCCGCCGCGGTCACCATCACCGCACCCACGACGCCTGGGTGATCTACCCGACCTACGACTGGGCGCACGGCCAGTCGGACGCGATCGAGGGCGTGACCCACTCGCTGTGCACGCTGGAGTTCGTCAGTCATCGTCCGCTCTACGACTGGTGCCTGGAGCAGCTGCCGCTGCCTTACGAGAAGCCCAAGCAGATCGAGTTCGCCCGCCTGGAGCTGACCCACACGGTGACGTCGAAGCGCCGGCTGGCGAAACTGGTCACCGAAGGCATCCTGGACGGCTGGGACGATCCGCGGATGCCGACCCTGGCCGGCCTGCGCAAGCGCGGCTACCCGGCCTCGGCGATCGTCGCCTTCTGCCGCGACATGGGAGTGTCGAAGACCAACGCCCGGCATGCCATCGAGGAACTGGAAAGCTATGTGCGCCGCGATCTCAACAAGATCGCCCAGCGCCGCATGGCGGTGCTGCACCCGATCAAGCTGACCATCACCAATTGGCCGGCCGGCCAAGTCGACTACTTCGATGTCATGAACAATCCGGAGAACGCCGACGACGGCACCCGCAAGGTCGCCTTCACCGGTGAGCTGTACATCGAGGCCGAGGATTTCGCCGAAGTGCCACCGCCGAAGTTCTACCGGCTCTCGCTCGGACGTGAGGTGCGCCTGCGTGGCGCTTATTTCGTCACCGCCACCGACGTGGTGACCGACGACCAGGGCAACGTGGTCGAGGTGCTGGCTACCTATGATCCGGCCAGCCAGGGCGGCAACTCACCCGATGGGCGCAAGGTCAAGTCGACGATCCACTGGGTTTCACGGCCGCATGCCGTCGAGGCGTCCGTGGCCCTCTATGACCGGCTGTTCACCACGGCTAATCCCGGTGAGGCCACCGGCGAGCCATTGGACGACCTGAACCCGGCCTCACGCGTGCTGCTGAACGGATGCCAGGTCGAGGCCGCGCTGACCGAGACCGCGCCGGGCGAGGTCGTCCAGTTCGAGCGGCTGGGCTATTTCGCCGCCGATCCGGATCGTCCGATGCACTTCCACCGCACGGTGGGTCTGCGCGATGAGTGGGCGGCCATCCAGAAACGTCGGCGCTGACCGCTTGCGGGCGCCTACGATCGGGGTATGGCGACGATTGCAGTGAGCGGGTCATCCGGGCTCATCGGTAGCGCGCTGGTGACGCTGTTGCGGGACGAGGGTCACGACGTGCTGCGGTTGGTGCGCCAGGCTGCTGTTGAACTCGACGAGGTGGGCTGGGACCCGGCTCGTGGCGAGATCAATCTGCCCGCCTGTTCGGGGGTGGACGCCTTCGTCAATCTCTCCGGCGCACCGCTGGCCCGCCGGTGGACCGATCGCTATCGCGAGGAGCTGGTGTCCAGTCGGCTCAACGCCACCCGGTTGCTTGCCCGCTGTGCCGTCGAGCTCGGGCCGCAGGTCACCCTCATCAACGCGTCCGCTGTCGGGTTCTACGGCGATCGTGGTCGCGAGCCGCTCACCGAGGACAGCCCGCCCGGCACGGGTTTCCTCGCCGACCTCGTCCAGAAATGGGAAGCCGCCACGGATTCGGCCCGAGATGCCGGAAGCAGAGTCGTGCTGGTGCGTACCGGCTTGGTGATGTCCAATCGCGGTGGCGCGCTCGGCCCGGTGATGCCGATGCTGCGTGCCGGGCTGGGCGGACCGCTGGGCACCGGCGAGCAGATCTGGCCATGGATCAGTCTGCGTGACGAGGTGCGTGCGATCGCCTGGCTGATCGACAGCGAGATCTCCGGACCGGTCAACCTGGCATCGCCTGCCACCACCACGAACGGAGAGTTGATCAGGGCCATTGCCGACGGCTTGGGACGCCCGGCCCGGCTGCGCGTGCCCACCGCAGCGCTTCGGCTGGCCATGGGTGACTTGGCCACCGACATCGTTGCGAGCCAGAATGAGATTCCGAAGGTGCTGCTGGAGGGCGGTTTCACGTTCAAGCAGGGCACCCTCGACGAGTTGGTCACCTGGCTGGTGGCGGAGGAGGACTGAGATGGCCGTGCAGCGCATCAATCCGGCGTCCCTCGAGCAGTCGCCGTATTACTCGCAGGCCACCTTGGTGCCGCCGGGCGCTTCGATGCTCTACATCGGCGGCCAGAACGCGGTGACCGCTGCCGGCGCCTGGATCGGGCTCGGCGACGAGGCGGCCCAGACCGCCCAGGCCATGAAGAACGTGATGGCCTGCCTGGAGGCTGTCGGTGCCGGCGTAGCCGATCTGGTGAGTCTGGAGATCAAGGTGGTCGAGGGGGTCGATCTGGCGCTGTGCCAGCGAGCTGCCTCCGGCTATCTGGATCTGAACTCGCTGCCCCTGATCAGTGTGTCGATCGTCGGGCAGCTGGCTCGCCGGGGTGCCCTGGTCGAGATCTCGGCTGTCGCCGCGGTGATCGACCCCTCCGACGCTGCCTGGTTGGGACGCGGCACAGCCGACGATTCCGCGATGTTGTAGCTCTGCAGTCGCTAATCCTGCGCTGACTAGGGGATATTAACTAAACGCAGGGTGTAGGTGTCCTAATCTGGTAAACTATCACTACCGGCCTGCGGGACCAAAGGACGGCCCCGCTCTCACCGCGAGTTCACAGCTCGGGGTGGTGCGAGTTGCGGCTTGCGGGTTTTGGCGGCGAGAAAACGTTGCGAGGGTAATTCAATGAAGTTTCATGTTGGTCAGACCGTGATTCATCCCCACCACGGTCCAGCCATGGTGGCCAAGGTCATGACCCGCACGGTCCGTGGTGAACGGGTCGATTACGCCGAACTCGAGGTCGTCAGCAGCAAACTGATGGTCAGCATTCCTGTCAGCAAGGCCGACGAGATCGGCATCCGTGACGTCGCGGGCGTCCGCGAGCTCGACCGGCTGGCTGAGGTGCTCAGCGGCCCGACTGTCGGTGAAGAGCCCCAGTGGTCGCGTCGCTACAAGGCCAATCGCGCGTCGATCGCCACCGGCGATCCGCTGCAGCTGGCCGCTGTCGTGCGAGATCTGGTACGCCGTCGTGAGCGTGGTTCGCTCTCGCTCGGCGAGAAGGATCTGCTCAAGGAAGCGTCGGCGCCGCTGCTGGCCGAGATCGCGCTGGCAATCGGCGTCTCCGAGGACAATGCCCGCGAGGTCATGCAATCGATGATTCTCGAGGAGTCACGGGCTGCTCTCGATGCGCTCGACGAGCGCGCCGAAGCCGTCTGATCGTTCACTTTCAAGTTCTCTGAACGCATCGTCCCCCTCCCCCGGGTTGGCTCGCACAGTTTGAGCGGGCAATCTTGAATCCGGAGTGAGGGGGCGACGTGCAACTGGCGACCATCATCGATCTGCTGGTGCTGATCGCGATCATCGGCCGGGCCGTGGCCGGTTTCCGCACCGGGCTGCTGGCCGGAGCGCTGGGCCTGGCCGGTATCGTCGGCGGCGCGCTGGCCGGCATCTGGGCGGGTCCCCGGCTCGTCGAATTCTTCCCGCTCCTGGACGCCAGCCGCCTGGCCCGGACCCTCACGCTGGTCTGTGTCGTCGTGGCATTGAGCATCGTCGGAGATCTGCTGGCGCAACTGATCATGAACCGAATCCGGCGTGGCAAGAAGCCGCACGGATTCGATGCCGTGCTCGGCGGGCTGACCTCGGCCGTTGCGGCCGCCTTTCTCTGCTGGTTCGTGATGGCGGCAGTGCGTCCTTTCGCGCCTGCTGCGCTGGGTACCGGAATCGAGAACTCGCTGTCGTATCAGGTGCTGAACGAGGCAGTTCCGGAGCAGTTCGATCGGCTTCCCGGACAGGCGGCCGACCTGCTCATCACCGAACTGCCGAAGGTCTTCGGTGGTGACGAACCGACCCTGCCGATTCCCGAACCCGACAGCGATGCGCTCGACAGTCCCGGCGTTGCGGCCGCGGCGTCCAGCATCGTCCAGGTCTATTCGGACGCCCCGAATTGCCGCAGCGACTCGGCCGGCAGCGGCTGGGTGGTCGCGGCCCAGCGCGTCGTCACCAACGCCCACGTGGTAGCCGGCGCCTCCGCGGTGACCGTCTCGGTCGGCGGCACCGGCCCGCAACTGGACGCCCGGGTGGTCGCGTTCGACGAAGACCTCGACCTGGCCATCTTGGATGTTGCCGATCTCGGCGCGCCCCCGTTGACCCGGGCCACCGACAACCAGTCATCCGGTGCCGACGCCGTGGTCGCCGGATTCCCGTACGGCGGGCCCTACCATCTCAGTGCCTCCCGCATTCGCGGCACGATCATCGAGAACAACACTGACCTGTACGGAGGACCGGGCGTCGCGCGCGAGGTCTACGCCATCCGCGGAGTAGTGCGTCCGGGCAATTCGGGAGGCCCGTTGCTCACTGCGGACGGACGCGTGGCGGGCACCGTTTTCGCGATGTCTACCGTGGACGCCCAGACCGGCTATGTGCTCACCGATGCCGCGACGTCGGCCTATCTCGATGCGGCTTCGGCTTACAGCGAACTGGTCACCCCGGGCAGCTGTATGGTCGGCTGAGCCCCCGAGTTGACTCCTGAATTACCTTGTCAGAACGACATTCTTGGAGCGCCTCGCGCCGAAACGCGATGACCGGCCGAGCGAATAACGCAATCTCATTGTCGGGAAAGTCTTGAGCAGGCAGACCCCGGCCAGAGACAATATGACCCATGGGCGAATCGCGCGTGGTGATCATCGGTGGAGGATTCGCGGGGCTGACGGCCGCGCACGAGCTGACCAAGGCAGGCCGCGAGGTGATGATCATCGACCGGCATGCGTACACGACATTCCAGCCGTTGCTCTACCAGGTGGCCACCGGCGCACTGAACCCTGGTGATGTCACATATTCGCTGCGCCGCTGGGCGTCCAACGATCGCAGCCACCTCGCGAGCTTCCGCCGGGCGACCGTGACCGGCATCGATTTCGAGAAGAAGCAGGTCATCGTGAGCCGCGGCCAGCCGATTGGCTACGACAAACTGATCGTCTCCCCGGGCGTGGGCGCCAATTTCTTCGGTATCCCCGGGGCGGAGGAGTACACCCGCCGGATCTACACCCGCCGGCAGGCACTCGAGGTGCGCGACATCATCTTCTCCGGCCTTGAGTTGATGGCCGCCGAGCGCAACCCGGACAAGCGCTTCTGTGCGATCGTCGTCGGTGGCGGACCCACCGGGGTCGAGACCGCCGGGGCACTGGCCGAGATGAAGACCCAGGGCTTGCCGGTGCTCTATCCCGAGATCGGCGTTGACAACTTCCATGTCGTGCTCGTGGAGATGACCGACCGGCTGCTGGGCCCGTTCGACCGGCGGCTGCAGCGCTACACCAAGCGGGCCCTGGCGCGCCTGGGTGTGGACGTGCGCCTGAACACCGCGGTCAAGGAGGTCTTCCCCGATCACGTCGACTTCGCGGATGGTTCACAACTCGCCTGTGACATCGTCATCTGGGCCAGCGGCGTCGGTGCGCATTCGGTGGTGAAGGACTGGGGTCTGCCGCAGGGCCGTGGCGGACGCATCCTTGTCGAGCCCGACCAGCAGGTCGTGGGCTTCGAGGACGTCTATGCGGCCGGAGATGCCTGCCTGTGCGAGTCCGAGCCGCAGCCGCAGTTGGCGCAGCCGGCCATTCAGCAGGGCAAGCTCGTCGCCCAGAACATCCTTGCGGCGCAGGACGGTGGGGCGCAGCAGACTTTCGTGTACCACGACAAGGGCACGATGGCCACGATCGGACGTAATGCTGCGGTCGTGCAACTGCCAAACGGCACCAAGTTCACCGGCTTCCCGGCCTGGCTGATGTGGGTGCTGGTGCACATCGCGACGCTGCTGGGTGGACGCAACCGCATCTCGGCGATGCTCAACATGGGCGTCCGCTACCTGTCGTGGCCGAAGTCAGCCGTCGGCATCATCGGGGATTATGTCGATGCTCCGTCGAAGCTGAAGGCTCCCGAAGAGGACGAGGACGAGGACGTCTCCTGATCAGCTCACCACTGGGTGACGATCGAGCGGCTCGCCTGCCAACGTCCGCCGGACTTCAAGAAGGTTTGGCGGATGTGCAGTTGCCAAACCCGGTGCTCGCCGTAGAGCGTGGCATCCGAGGTGACCTTGCCGACCAGGGTGGCGGTGGTGCCGTCAATCTTGATCTTGGTGTCGTGGAATTCGAAGCTGTGGTAGACGAGCTGGTCATGCTTGAGCTGGTTGATCCACTCCTGCTTGGTCTGGGTGTGCCCGTTGATGTGGGTGCGGGTGAAACCCGCGGTCAGTAGGCCGTCGAGGGTGGTGAAGTCCTTGTCCACCAGGGCGTGCAACTGGCTCCGGTAGTTCTCTTCGATCGCTTCGCGGTCGGTTTGCATCAGCAGCCTCCTTGCTCCGGCTGGCGGCAGCGGCAGGTCATCGTCCGCACACAGCTCACAGTAGTCAAGTATGCGGCTCGACGAGTTGGATACGGACCCGCTGGTTCGAATCCGGGGAACTGGAGCAAATCCTCGTATAGAACCCGGGACAACCGGCGGGCAGGCACGCGATAATGGCAGGAGTTCGCCATCCGACATGACATCTCTGACAGGAGAAACCTTGATGAGTGAAGCCACTCCCACCAACGTGCCCGAATCCCTCTACCCGGCTCGTCGCGACAGCCGTCCAACCAAGGTCGCGATTATCGGGGCGGGCGCCGTCGGCTCGACCCTCGCCTACGCCTGCGTGATCCGCGGGGTCGCGCGCGAGGTCGTCCTGCAGGACATCAACAAGCAGCGTGTGGAGGCCGAGGCGCTCGACATCGCGCACGGCATCCAGTTCACCCCGGCGGCATCGGTTGCCGGCTCGGACGATGTCGAGATCTGCCGGGATGCCGATGTGGTGGTCATCACCGCCGGCGCCAAGCAGAAGCCCGGACAGTCGCGCCTGGATCTGGCCGGAACGACCGTCTCGATCATGGAGAAGATCCTGCCCGGTCTGCTCGCGGTCGCCCCGCACGCCGTCTACATTCTGGTGGCGAATCCGGTCGACGTGGTCACCTATACGTCCTTGAAGATCTCGGGACTGTCGCCGACCCAGATGTTCGGTTCCGGCACGGTGCTCGACACCTCCCGGCTGCGCTATCTGGTCTCGCTGGAGACCGGCACCGCCGTGCAGAACATTCACGCCTATGTCGCCGGCGAGCACGGCGATTCCGAAGTGCCGCTGTGGGCCTCGGCCGTTATCGGGAATATGCCGCTGAGCAGGTGGGGAACCACGAAGAGTGGCGTCCCGTTCGACGCGGACCTGTGTGCGCGCATCGGCCACGAGGTCATGGAGTCGGCCTACAAGATCATCGAGGGCAAGGGCGTCACCAACTATGCGGTGGGCCTGGCGGTATCGCGGATCATCGCCGCAGTGCTCAATGACGAGCAGCGGGTGCTGACGATCTCCACCCTGCTGGACGGCTGGGAGGGCATCAGCGACGTCTGCATGTCGGTGCCTACCATCGTCGGACGTGAGGGTGCCGGACGCCGGCTGCTGCCCTACATCTCGATGGCCGAGCGCGACGCCCTGACGACCGGAGCGATCCATCTGCGAGACATCGCGCGCTCGCTGGGTTACTGAGCTGCGGCCCGGATCCAAGACGTATCCAGGCGGGGTGCGCGGCCGGGACTGACCACACAGCAGTAGTTACATCGATGTAGTTTTCCCCAGCGTGTGGATCCATCTGTGGAAAACTCTCGCGGGTCGTCCCCAGGGCTGTGCAAGCCGGACCGTTGGCCCCAGCGGGCGGCCCTAATCCTCGTACTCGGCCAGTTTCTCCGGGGGAGCAGCAGGCAGCACAACGATGAACTTGGCGCCGGCCCCTTCCTGATTGTCGGCGGTGACCGTGCCGCCGTGCGCGTTGATGGTGTGCGCGACGATCGACAGGCCCAATCCGGTGCCCGGCGTGTTGCGGGCCTTGTTCGAGCGGAAGAAACGGTCGAAGATCTTCGGCAGGTCTTCCGGGGCGATGCCGGGGCCTTCGTCCCAGATCGTGAGCTCGTCACCAGCCATCCGGATGTGCACGGTGCCGTTTTCGGGGGAGAATTTCACGGCATTGTCGAGCAGGTTGGTCACCGCGCGTTCCAAGGTGTCGGGCTCGCCGACGATGAAATGGGGCTCCAAGGTGACGTCGAAGTTCAGGTTCGGTCCGCGGCGTTTGGCTCGTTCCACCGCTGAGGCCACCACATCTGCGAAGTCGAGCGGCTCGGGGCTCGGCGTCACCATGTCGTCGCGGCTCAGCTGCACCAGGTCACCGACCAGCGAGGTGAACTCACCGAGTTGAGCCGCGACATCAGTCAGGATTTCGGCGCGCGCGCCGGCCGGCAGCATGCCGGACTTCTCGTCCGCAACCAGCAATTCGATGTTGGTGCGCATCGAGGTCAGCGGTGTGCGCAACTCGTGCCCGGCGTCGGCGATGAGTCTGCGCTGCCGGTCACGAGAACTCGCCAGCGAGTGCATCATGGTGTCGAAGCTGCGGGACAGATCGCCGATCTCATCTGCGGTGTAGATGCCGGTCCTGCCGACCAGGCTGAGTGGGGCCAGTTCATCGGTCTCGGAGACCCGGGTGACGGCTCCGGACAACTCGCGCAGCGGGGCCATCAACCGGCGTCCGGTGATATAGCCCATCACCGCGCTGAGCACGACCAGCGACGCCCCGGCGATCGCGACCAGCGTTCCGACGTCGCGCAAGGTGGCCAAGGTGGGCTCGAGCGGACGTGCCAGCACGATCGCGTAGCGTCCGGATTCGGTGCTCAATGGCACTGCCACCACGCGATAGGGCATCTCGTCGGTGCCGACGACCGAACGCGTCGAACTGCCCAGCTGGGTTCGGGCGATCGCGATTTCCTCATAGCCCGGGTCGATGTTGTCGCTCATGCCCTGCACGCGGGTCACTGCCCCGTCGGCGCGCACCAGCAGAATGGTGATGTTCGTGGCCTGCAAGGCGGACGCGTTCACTCCGCCGAGGCCCTCGACATCGGTGCTGATCGGCCCGGACGCGTAGCTGGCTACCTCGAGGAGTTCCTGGTCGAGCTGGCTGTACATCGAACTGCGCGCAGTGAAGTAGGTGGCCATGCCGATGCAGAAGGCGGACAGGGCGACGCCGATGGCGGTGAGATAGGCCAGCCGCATCTGCAGCGAGTTGCGCTCCTGGTGCCGCAGCAGATCGTGGAGCCGGCGGATCACGGGGCGGTTTCGCGCAGGACATAGCCGACCCCGCGCACGGTGTGAATCAGGCGGGGCTCACCTTCCTGCTCGGTCTTCCGGCGGAGGTATCCGATGTAGACCTCGAGCGAGTTCGCCGTCGTCGGGAAGTCGAAGCCCCAGACCTCATTGAGCAACCAGCTGCGCTCCAGCACATGGCGCGGATGCTCCATGAAGGTCTGCAGCAGGGCGAACTCGGTACGGGTCAGGCTGATCCGTCGTCCTCGCCGGGTCACCTCGCGTGAGGAGGTGTCCATCCGCAGATCATCGAAAACCAGAGTCTCGGGGGTGGCATCCGATTCGGGACGCGAGCGCCGGGTCAGCGCCCGGATTCTGGCGGTGAGCTCCTCGAGGGAGAAGGGCTTGACCATGTAGTCGTCTGCCCCGGCATCCAGGCCGTCGACCCGGTCTCCGACGGCGTCGCGGGCAGTCAGGATGAGGATCGGCACATCGTTGCCGGATTGGCGCAGCATTCGGGTTGTTTCCAGGCCGTCGAGCCGGGGCATCATGACGTCCATCACGACAGCATCGGGGCGGGTGGACGAGAGCTTGGCGAGAGCCTCCAGGCCGTCCTCGGCGGTGCTGACCTCGTAGCCGCTGCCGTATTGCAGCGAACGAGCCAGGGAGTCGCGAACAGCCTGGTCGTCATCAACCACAAGGATATGCATACTCATAGACTGCCACATTCAATTACTTCCGCTGTGGCGGGTTCGAGGGTCTCAGGACTCGTCCGCGGGCTGGGAATCGCGCGGCTCGAAGCGGACGACGAATCGGTCGCCATCAGCGCTCACCCAGGTGACCCGGCCGCGTCCCAGAACCTTGCTGCGTCCGGACGTGACGTCGACCACCAAAGCGGTCTCCTCGTCGATCGCGGCGATCGAACGCATCGGTCCGGTCTGCAAGGCGGCGAGCGCGCGGCCGAGCAGGTACTGGGTGTCGGCGTGGGTCTCGATGCTCGGTCCGATCAGCGCCAGGCCATCACGGATATCGAGTTCGGTCGACCCCTCGCCGACGATCTCGGGCACGACCTGCCGTCCGCGGTGTTGCCAGCCACCCACGATGGCGTGCCGGCCGACCACCATGGCGCCTGCCGACCAGCCCAAATAGGGGACGCCGCGGCGCAGCAGGGTCGAGATCATCTCGCGCCAACCGGTCAGCGCCTCAAGATAGCCGGGCGTCCAGCCGCCGCCCACCACCAGGCCGGCCAGATTCTCCGGGTCGGCCGGCCATTCGATCGGGCCCTCGTCCTCGTCGGTCAGCCAGATCGGCTCGATCAGCGCGCCGGGGAAGCGCGAGGTAATGGGATCGGCATAGGCGTCGAGGACCGCTGCGGACTCCTCGGCCGAACCGAGCAGCGCAATGGCGACCCTCTTGCCGCGGGCACGAACCTCCTCGACGAAAGCGTCGAGTACCGGCGCGAGCGCTTGCGAAGGACCTCCACCCACCAGATACAGCGTCATGCATCCAGCCTAACCGTGGGTCCCGCCGACGGTGCCGATGGCGGCAGTCAGCGCTGCTTCGATTGGCCAGGCATTAGGCTTTCCGGCATGCCGGACTTGCATGCGCGTCATTTCCTCGCCGAACTCGACTTCACCCGCGACGAGTGGGCCTATCTGCTCGACCTGTCGGCCGAGCTCAAGCAGGCCAAACGTGAGCGGCGCGAACCTCAGCGGCTGGTCGGACGCAATATCGTGCTGATCTTCGAGAAGACCTCGACCCGGACGCGCTGCGCGTTCGAGGTGGCCGCGCATGACCAGGGTGCGCACTGCACCTATCTCGATCCGTCCGGTTCGCAGCTGGGTCATAAGGAATCGGTGGCGGACACCGCCCGAGTGCTGGGCAAGATGTACGACGGCATCGAGTACCGCGGTTTCGAGCAGGAACGCGTCGAGACCCTGGCCCGCTACGCGGGCGTGCCGGTCTGGAACGGATTGACCAACGAGTGGCATCCCACCCAGATGCTGGCCGACCAGTTGACGATCCGCGAATATCTTGGGCGCGATCTCGACCAGGTCTCGGTCGCCTATGTCGGCGATGCCCGCTACAACATGGGTAACTCGATCCTGGTCTCCAGCGCGCTGATGGGCTCGGACGTGCGCATCGTCGCCCCCGAGGCATTCCAGCCGGGGGAGGCCGTGGTCGGCGAGGCGCTGCGGTTGGCTGCCGACTCCGGTGCGCAGATCACCATCACCGACGACGTCGCGGCCGGCGTGAAGGGGGCCGACATCATCTGCACCGACGTCTGGGTCTCGATGGGAGAGCCCAAGGACGTCTGGGCCTCGCGCATCGCAGCGCTGCGCGACTACCAGGTCAACGCGGCCCTGCTGGGGCTGACCGGCAACCGTGACGTGAAGGTGATGCACTGCCTGCCGGCATTCCACGATCTCGGCACCTCGGTGGGGCGCCAGGTCTACGAGATGACCGGCATGGACGCCCTGGAGATCACCGATGAGGTCTTCGAGGCCAACGCCGACATCATCTTCGACGAGGCCGGCAACCGGATGCACACCATCAAGGCGGTGATGGTCGCCACCTTGGGCGAGTGACCCTGGCTCCCCGTTCGTTGTAGAAACCGCACAAAAGGCGCGGCCCAGTTCAGTACGGCTGAGGATTCCCGAAGAAACCTACGGTTGGGTAACCTGTAACTGGCGACAAACCTACGGTTCAGTAGGTTGCGACGAAATGGACGACGCCAGGAGGCCATGGTGAACGCTGCGATGTCTGTCGGAGGGCTAACCGGTCAACTCACTGCCACGCCGGGACGCTTCCAGCCCGCGCAGCCAGTCGAGGTGCCCACGGTGCAGCTGCTCGGTGAGGACGGAACCCTCGTCCAAGACCCCGATTTCGCGCCGGCGCTGACTGCGGCCCAGGCCGCCCGGATGCTTCGAGACATGGTGCTGATCAGGCGTTTCGATACCGAGAGCACCGCACTGCAGCGCAAGGGCCAGCTCAGCTTGTGGGCACCCCTACTCGGCCAGGAAGCCATTCAGGTCGGTGTCCACGCCGCACTCGGCCGGTTCGATCATGTCTTTCCAAGTCATCGGGAACACGGCCTGGCGATGCTGATGGGGCTGCCGATCGAGCGCCTGCTGGGCATCTTCACCGGGCAGGAATCCGGCGACTGGGATGCCGAGCAGGTGCGCTTCCACCACCTCAACATGGTGATCGGCGGCCATACGCTGCACGGTGTCGGCTACGCGATGGGCCAGGCCCGTGACCGCCAGGCCGATCCGCAGGCCGACGACGGCGTCAGCCTGATTATCCACGGCGACGGCGCCATCAGCGAGGGCGACGTCAACGAGGCCTACATCTTCGCCGCCGCCTACCAGGCGCCCGCCGTCTTCTTGTGCGTCAACAACCAATGGGCGATCAGCGAGCCCGTCGAGCGGCAGTCACCTGTCCCGCTCTACCAGCGAGCCTGGGGATTCGGCATCCCGAGCGTGCGAGTCGACGGCAATGACGTCCTCGCCGTCCACGCAGCCACGACCTGGGCGCTGGAGCGGGCCAGGGCAGGGCAGGGCCCGAGCTTCATCGAGGCCTACACCTATCGGATGGGCGCCCACACCACCAGCGACGACCCCACGAAGTACCGCGACAAGGACGAGACCATCCAATGGCAGTCCCGCGACCCGCTGACCCGTGCCGAGACCTGGCTCCGCGCCGAAGGCGTCTGGGACGATGGCCGGCAGGCCCGCCTGGATCAGGAGGCGGAGGCCTTCGGCGAACAGGTGCGCGAGGCGGTCCACAAGGTCCACGACCCCAAGCTCGAAGACATCTTCGATCGGGTGTACGCCCGTCCCACCGCCGACCTGGTGGCCCAGCGCGCTCAGATCGTGAGCGAGGCGGCTGCCCGGTGAGTGTCGTGCAATCCCCAGCCGAAACGAACCAGACGACCAAGACCCTGACGCTGGCCAAAGCGCTGAACGCGGGCCTGCGCGCTGCCCTGAGTGCCGACGACAAGGTGCTGCTCTACGGCGAGGACATCGGATCGCTCGGTGGAGTCTTCCGAGTCACCGAGAAGCTGCAGGCACAGTTCGGGCCCGACCGGGTGCTGGATTCGCCGCTGGCCGAGGCCGGCCTGATCGGCACCGCGATCGGCATGGCGCAGCGCGGCTATCGTCCGGTCGTCGAGTTGCAGTTCGACGGATTCGTCTTTCCCGGCTTCGACCAGATCACCCAGCAGCTGGCGAAGATGCGTTTCCGCTCACACGGACGCGTGCAGCTGCCGGTCGTCGTCCGGTTCCCCTACGGCGGCGGCATCGGCAGCATCGAGAACCACTCCGAATCGGTCGAGGCGTACTTCGCGCACACCCCCGGACTGACGGTGGTCACCCCATCGAACCCCAACGACGGCTACTGGATGATCCAGCAGGCCATCGCGTCGCCCGATCCGGTGATCTTCCTCGAGCCGAAGCGCCGTTACCACGAGAAGGGTGTTGTGCAGCTGGACGCTCCCGCGCGCGGCCTGCATGAGGCGTCGGTGGTGCGGGCGGGTAGCGATGTCACGTTGATCTGCTGGGGACCGATGGTGCGCACCTGCCTGGACGCGGCGGCTGCCGCCGAGAAGGAAGGGCGCAGCGTCGAGGTGGTCGATGTGCGAAGCCTGCAGCCGCTCGACTTCGAAACCATCGCGCGCAGCGTCGAGCACACCTCGCGAGCGATCATCGTCCACGAGGCGCAGCGCAACTACGGGCCTGGTGCGGAACTCGCGGCCCGGCTGCAGGAGCAACTCTTCTATGTCATGGAATCCCCGGTACTGCGCGTGACCGGCTACGACACGCCGTATCCGCCCAGCAAGCTGGAGGCCGACTGGCTGCCGAATCTCGATCGCGTGCTCGCTGCCGTCGACCAATCCATGGGTTACTGATAAGGACGATCAGATGTTCCAGTTCAAGCTGCCCGATCCCGGCGAAGGCCTGACCGAGGCGGAGATCACCCAATGGCTGGTCTCCGAGGGCGATGAGGTGCGGGTCAACGACGTCCTCGTCGAGATCGAGACGGCCAAGTCGCTGGTGGAGCTGCCCAGTCCCGTCTCCGGTACGGTACGCCGATTGCTCGTCGCGGTTGGCGACTCGGTGGACGTTGGCGCGCCGATCATCGAGATCGACGACGGCGAGCCCGAAACCGAGCCCGAGCCCGAAGCCCAGAATCTGGTCGGATCGGGACCGCTCCCCGAGCCGACGAACAGGCGGCGTCCTCCCGCCGCACCGCCGGCCGCCGCTCCCGTGGCTGAAGCACCCGGACCGATCACCACCGCAGTCGGCAAAGTGCTCGCCAAGCCTCTGGTTCGCCGGCTGGCGCGAGATCTCGGGGTGAAACTCGCCAGCGTGCATCCGACCGGGCCCAATGGCACGGTCAGCAAGGAGGACGTCGAGGCCGCCGCGGGGATCGCTC
>Ga0334890_1000907_pt1 | contig 45853 bp, 36 predicted proteins | sample GraSluR1_MG_3_FD_207220 | JGI IMG/M metagenome (GOLD analysis project Ga0334890, IMG submission 207220) | Sludge microbial communities from methane-producing bioreactor in Wageningen University, Netherlands - Granular Sludge_31_08-R1 | ecosystem: Engineered > Bioreactor > Anaerobic >... | reverse complement strand
CGGAGTGCGACAGCGAAGCTGCTTAAATTCAGGCCCAGCCTTGAAACAGCGGTGCTATATGCTCACAGATAATGATTTACAACTCATGTCGCCCTTCAACCAGAGCAGTGAAGGGGCCAAACGCAAGTTATAGGTATATATACCTATAAGAGATTCTGGTTGTTATGTGGAGATGTTGACCGCACAGGTTAGTAGGTATATATACCTACATCCTAAACTCCCTCTCCATCCTGTACCTACACTGAAACTGCCAATGTCTTAACCTGCTCCTGGATGAAAATGCCTGTATAGAGGGCTTCTGTGCTGTTGACATTCCCTGTTGGAGTAGGTATAAATAGTTATCACTACAGGGGAGGGTCACCATGGCTTCTATCATCAGACAGAAAGTTGGGAAGTACACTTACCTCTACGAATCGGAATCCTACCGGAACGAACAGGGAAAGCCCCGGAACCGAAGGGTTATGATAGGAAAGATCGACCTGAAAACAGGATTCCCCGTGTACAAGAAAGAGTACATCGAAAGAATGAGGGAAAAGGGAGTCAGGATCGAGTCTGCAGAGGTGGCTCCAGTCTTCAGTGTTGAGGATGTCAGAAGGTCTTCACTGCTTCAGACGGGAATGGTTCATCTCCTTCGGGGTATCTCTGAATCCACCGGTCTCGACAGGGTACTGCAGATGGTGTTTCCATACATCCATGAACGGTTGTTCGCCCTTGCATCCTTCCTCGTCTGCAGCGGCGAGCCGGTGAGCTACTGCGCCGAGTGGCTTGAGCGAACCGACATCGATGATGTCGGATCCATGTCCTCGCAGCGCGTGAGCGAACTGCTTCGCATGATCGGTCCGGAGGACCGGGAGAGGTTCTTCGAGGAATGGACTGCATACCGGAGCGAGCAGGAGTATCTTGCCCTTGATATAACCAGTGTTTCATCCTGGTCCGACCTGATAGAGGATGTTGACTGGGGTTACAATCGTGACGGGGACAATCTCCCCCAGGTGAACCTCTGCATGCTCATGGGGCAGGAATCCAATCTGCCGGTGCGAATGACCGTATACAACGGCAGCATAAGGGACGTGAGCACTCTTGAGGTAACACTGGGTCAGTTATGCGGCTCCATGAAGGACAGGAACCTCCTGTTGGTGATGGACAAGGGATTCACCAGCCGCAGGAACATCAACGGTCTGCTGGCCAGGGAGAGAACCAGGTTCATCATGGCTCTGCCCATGACCATGAGTTTTGCCGTCAAGCAGATCGAGGCTGAGCGGAACAGGATAGACTGCTTCAAGAACAACATCCTGAGCGGCCGGGACACCATGAGAGGTGTAACGAGAGAACGGTCGTGGGCATCGGGCAAGAAGCTTTTTGTGCATGTGTTCTACAACGCAAAGAAAGCCGTTGGCATTAAGGAGAACCTTTACGGTCATGTAAGCCGCCTAGTTGAAGAAGCAAAAGCCGACCCTGACAACGGGAAACTGAAGAAGCACTTTGATCACTACCTCATCATACGCCGCTCAAGCAGGAACGAAACCGGTTTCACCGTGAGTGTCCGTGAAGATGTGGTTGAACGGGAGCTCACCAATGCCGGCTGGCTGATTCTGGTAAGCAATCACATCTCGGATGCACAGGGGGCCATAAGGATCTACAGGGCCAAGGATGTTGTTGAGAAGGGATTCCTGCGGCTTAAGGGCAGCCTTGGGCTTGACCGCCTGCGCGTTCACTCCCAGGAGGCCATGGAGAGCAAGGTATTCGTTGGCTTCATCGTACTGATTCTCATATCGCACATGCACAGGATCATGCTTGAGAAAAGGCTGTACGACACGATGACGATGAAAGACCTGATCAGAACCATGGAGAAGCTGCGTACTCAGGTGATAGACGACAGGAGAATCCTGTTCCCCCTCACGAAAAAACAGCGCGAGATCTACGAGGCCTTTGGCCTACCCCTCCCGGCGTAGGTATAAATTTGGGCGGGAATTTAAGTATGAAATGATAGCGGGGGCCGGGGTTCGTTAGAACCATCTTCTTGAATGGTTTGGTTGCGTTCCTTCAGGGTGAATCCTCTCTGAACAAATTCACATAATCCAGATACATGTATTTTCGATGCCTTTTTCGGCCTGTTATCTCCACGAGTATTTTCATCTCCTCGAATTTTTTCACCAGCTCATTTGCTGAGGGATACGCAGTTCCTGTTACTTCCTGGACTTCCTTTACCGAAGTAATCGGACTCGTGTAAAGGCCTTCCAGCACCTGCAGCGCTGATCCTGCTGTGCGCGGGAGAGCTTCTACAATGAGATCCCTGTGGCTTTCCCGCAGCAGTATTATCTCTTTCGCCGCAGAGGATGCCTGACAGCTGACCTCTTCCACTCCTCTAAGAAAGAAGAGCAGCCATTCCTCCCACTCTCCCCTGTTACGAATGTTCTGCAGTCTCTCGTAGTACTCAGTGCGGTTGTTTTTCAGGAAGTATGAAAGGTAAAGCACAGGTTTGCTTAAAACCTTCTTCTCGCATAGCAGGAAGGTAATGAGCAATCTGCCCATTCGCCCATTGCCGTCAAGAAATGGATGGATCGTCTCAAACTGAGCATGCGCAAGACCTATTTTGATAAGTAGGGGAAGTCTGGAATGCGTGTGCAGGTATTTTTCAAGATCACTCAGAAGCTCCGGTAACTCATCAGGCGGAGGGGGGATGAAAACAGCCTCATTCAGGCGGCAACCACCGGGACCGATCCAGTTCTGCGTTCTCCTGAACTCTCCCGGTGTCAGATGAGAGCCCCTGGCTCCCTGCATGAGTTTCTCATGAATTTCCTTGATCAGACGCGTAGAAACCGGTAATGTCTCAAGTCTCCCGAGACCATGGTTCATTGCGGATATGTAGTTGATTACTTCATTCACGTCGCCTGGCCTGTCCGGGTCAAGCAACTTGGCTTCTGCAGCGAGAACATCCTGAAGGGAGCTCTGAGTACCCTCGATCTGACTTGAAAGAACTGCTTCCTTTCTGATGTACATGAAGACGAAAAGTCCAGGATTGGGAAGAACAAGAATTGTGCCATCCAGTCGCCCGAGAGCTCTGTCAGCTCTGGAAAGCTGCTCCTGTAGTTTCCCCCTTACTTCAATTGGAGGTTCCGGAGGAAGCGCTCTTGGGAAAAAAGCTCTATATCCCGTTGGTTGAGCCACATACTTGCCTGCACGGTTTTCCACTTCACTTCTCCCGTATTAAGGACTGTCCTTAACATAACAAACAACCAAAATCATGTTAAGGGCTGCACTTAATATGGAAGTCTCTTTGAGCCATGTTAAAGTTTCATTGATTTAGAGAAAGCTCTGTCCAAAGAAAACTCCCGGCCGCTAAGCCGGGAGGACCTGGTAGCGGGGGCGTGTTTCGTACCGGAATGGAATCAAGACTCGGTAGTAGTGGTGCACTGGAATTGCTTTGGAGAAAAGCATGGTGTCAAGCAGATGAAGCGGTTGGGAGAGAGAAGTCTACGCTCAAGTACGGTGGAATTGTGATCCGGTGAAGAATAACGGGAAACAATAACAAAGCGGGAGCGGTTTCCGTTCCGAGAGTGATTATTTTTGAAATAAACTAATCACCGTTTAACGAAAGACCCCTCAGAACCTGATCAATGAGGGCAGAGATACGCTCATCGGGTTGTGGCCAGGAGCTGAAACTGCCGTACATGTCGGAGATCAGATCAGATTCATCACTCGCCTGAAGCTCACTGCTCAGGATTTTCATAACCCTGTTGGCGGTCTTTCCGGAAAAGACTGTTCTTATCCGCCTGCCCAAAGCAAAGCATGAAGCAAGCTCGATGTCGTACCCCGTTTCCCGAAGGACTGAATCATACTTGCCATAGAGTTCATCCTCAGAGACGGATCCCAAGGCATTGCGGAGGAAGTAAGCCAGATCGTAAGCGTCATCGGTGCCTCTTGCGGAGCGCCTGTTCAGCCAAGTAAAAAGCTTGAGGACGAACTGTTCCGCGAATCCTGCGAATTTCACTTCAAGTTTGCCATTGATAAGGATACTGACCGCGGATTCACACGCATTGTTAAAGCCTTGCACATTCATTTCAAACGCTTCACCCGTACCCCAGCTGTACACCTCATCCGGCTCGGCAAAATCCCCAAACGGTATGATATCCATCCATATGCCACTGCTGTGAATCAGCCTGTGTACAATGTTCTTATGCTTTTCAAACATGTGGTCACGGCACAGGACTTCGCGGAAGCGGGCAAATTCATCCAGCGATTTCACACAGATCGCTACATCAAGATCATTGGTCGCCCGTCCAATTGGAGTTCTCATGGCTTCTTCGCAGAGAAGCACTCTTGAATATGCTCCGCAGAGGAACCAGAGTATCCCAAGATCACCGGCAGCTTTGTCAACAGCTGCAAGGACGGTGCTTCTCTCTGTATCAATGGTTACTCTATAAACCATGTTCCTCCCTGATCATCTTCGCCGTTTCCATGTTTCTTTCCCCTCCCTCTGCAAGCAACTCGGCGCAGACAAGCAAAGGTGGGGCAATGGGGATCCGATTTGGTTGCGTAGTCTCTTCGTTCCAGAACCGATCCATTACCGTGAGGTTTCCCCGGGGATCAGCTCTAAGCTTCAGTTTGGTAGCAAGTTCGTGGATATCCCCCCTCGTGTAGATCACTCCATTTTCAGGATGGAGATACTTTGTCAGGACCGCAGCGGCTGTTTCACCGCCCAGCACTGCGTCGTACTGGGTGAAATCCGTTTGAATCCACCAGTTTCTGTCGGGAACGGTAAATTTCCTGGGATTCAGCCTCGGGCGGAGTTCAGTGGGGTATGCTTCCAACCACCTGTTTACCAGTTTCGCCCGGTTCATGATTTTTCTTTTGTGCTTGTACTCCCGAATGTATCCAAGCAACCTCAGATCTCTGAATGTCCAGCCGACGGTTCCCAACGCCACCCCCGCCAGATCGGCGATATCCCTGTAAGTCCGATTGACGGCATCTTCGTTCGCAAGCAGAACGAATATCGGCTGGAGCTTTGTGCCAATAAACACATTTGGCGTTTTCTCGTCAGTAGTTTTCTTCGGCCTGTTGCCGGTTTTGTGGATAAGAACGAAGGGATTCTCCTGGGTGATGTACATGTTTCCCACGGTGTCAATGAACTGAAGGTTTCTCTTTTTCAGCTCCGCGGCTGTGATGTCCGTCATGACGCTGGTAACAAGGAGCATCGGTCTGTTCGCTGCCGCCAGGTAGAACTCCAACGCATCTATCATTTTTAGGTTGATGCTAGTGTGGATATCAACGGCGTACTCGTGAAGATTTTTTTCGAAATGAAGTACGGCATCGAAAACGGTTCCCTCACCAGTGGGCGCTTGCCATTTTACTTCAACAACTCCTACGGGCACCTCCTCCCGGAGTTCACGGAGAGCTGCGAGCAGAATTTCCTTTTCCTTGTTTCGCTGAAAACCTTTCATGTCCAATCCATTCTTGTACAACAATGTGGCCTGTACATCTTTGCTGAACATAACACAACAGTGAACAAGAAACAAGCATGTGATAAGCTATATGCAAATATACCAAAAAATTACTGTAGAGTTGAATCAGAAAATATGCAAAAGAAAGTGTAGAAAATTGCAAAACGAACGTAGTTGAGTTATTGCCTTTACTATCGTATTTGCTATATATAAATATGGTGTTTCAATGTCAATTACGCGCGATTCTCTTGAAGGGTTACTGCCTGTCCGAACAGCGCATTCAACGCATAGGGCTCCCCCGGTAACAACATGATGCACCAACAGCGGATACATCGATTTCATACAGATTTGGGCAATCTATGTTGCCGGCGGTGGAAACCCTTCAGACTACAACATCGAACTGCGAAACACCGGTGCTGCGGGACCGGGAAGCATTGTCAGCAGTCATGCATCCACCAGCGCAAACCACACCAACACCGGTTACACATACTTGGGCCATTCACTGTGGTACACCGAGATCACTGTGGACAACATATTCTTCAACGGGGGAACGCAATACTGGCTCGCCATACAGACCACAGACAACCCAGGATGGCACGGCTGGCTTTGCACCACCCAAACCTGGGGCGATATGACCTACTTCAGCCAGGACAACGGGTCATCATGGCAAGCAGCCAGAGCCATTATGGAACGGCGTACGGTCAGTTCATGGTTCTCAGAGGCAGCGTTGGTCTTTCCCGCAATAGATGGGGCAGGAAACGAAGTCCCTGCCCCCAACTTGTCAGATGGTAGCGGGGGCAGGATTCGAACCTGCGACCTTTGGGTTATGAGCCCAACGAGCTACCGAGCTGCTCCACCCCGCGATTGCCGGGCTATTATACGTCTTTTTCGGGGCTTGTCAATACTTAGAAACGGTACTGCAGGGAGAGCCTGTGGGCGTCTCCGAGGTCCGCAGCGGGTTTCCACGCATAGTCGGCGCCCATGGTGCCCCGGTTGAAGCCCATGCCGAAGGAGAAGGCATCGAGGATTGTTCCCCCCGCCTCATCGGCGGTTTCCCAGGCATTGAGGCTTGCCCCGGTTCGCATGGCGAACATGGGCATTGGGGAGTACTCTACACCGATGGCGGCATTGAACTTGCCGCTGAGTGGGGCGGTGGCGTCCGCGGCGAGGAGAAGGCTGCCGTTCATAAGGGTTCGGCTGAGGCCAAGGGCCAGTTCGGTGGGCATGGGGTCGTTCTCCTGATAGAACGCCTTGGTTTGAACACCGGCGTTGCGGATTGAGGCGCCGATGGCGAAACCCTCCGCGCCGGGCTGCAGGAGCGCGCCCAGATCAAAGGCGACGGCATGGGCGTTGTAGGTGTCTATCTCGGAGTAGATGAGTTTGCCTGTGACGCCGAATCTGAGTTTGTCCGAGATGGGCCGTGACCATGTACCCCCCGCGGAGATGCTGTGGCTGGTGAACTCATCACCGGTGCCCGTGGGGTTCTCCATGGTGGTTCTAAGGAAGGTGCCGCCATAGAAGTAGTTGATGGATACCCCGATGGCATCGTTTTCCCGGGGGTTGGCCCAGCCGACGAAGCCGGCGTGCATGTCCATCAGATAGCTGGTGTAGGTGGTGGTCAGGGAGTTTTCCGCGTTTGTGGAGAGGGCGGCCGGGTTGTAATGAAGTGACATGGGGTCACCGGTGACAGCGGTGAAAGCACCGCTCATGGCCACTGCCCTGGCTCCCGCGGGTATTCTCAGGAAAGCGAAACCGGATGTCTGCGCGGCGAAAGCCGTGGAGAATGCCGCAAGCATAATGATCAATGTAAATATGCGCCTCATCAAATGCTCCCTGTGTATGTTTTCATGCCACTGTAAAATACGCTACAACCCGTCCGGGTCAACCGGTTTCAGCACAGCGTACACAAACACGCTTTCAGCGAGAGCGCCGTGGGTCGTTTCCTCCAAGGTCAGCCTTATGTGGGTGACCATGTTTGCGGAATCAGCGACCATTGGGATAAGGGGAAGGTCATCGGTCCCGCACTGAGACAATATCTCATCATCCTTCAGCAGTTCCATTCTGATCACCCTGGCATGGGGACCGCCCAGGGCGCCGAAGATGCCGTCTCCGAATGCCTGAAGGGTGACGGGTATGAGCTGTGGCCTGTTCAATGAGAGCAGAAGCCCGTGGTACTGGAACACAGTGTATCCGCGGTTGGCAAGGGAGGCGAGCCAGCCCGCGGTCTCTCCCCTGAGCGACCATGACGGAAACTGAAGCAGGAGAAGAGCGCACAGCAATCCCGTCATTGACAAACCCCTTCCTCTCAGGCTGGGCGGGATGCCTGCCGGTTTGTGTTCAGGTTCACATCCCCCATTGCCGGTAGGACACGGAGAGTCTTTTCCCGTCCGTATGCAGGAAGATGTTGCCCAGGAGGTCGGTTCGCAACACCCGGGCGCCGGTTGATGCCCAGTCCTCCACCACCGCCGGGTGCGGGTGTCCGAACGGGTTGTCTCTTCCCACGCAGAACACCGCCAGCATGGGGGAGGCTCTTCTGGACCAGGGGGGGAAAAGCGAGGTGCGACTCCCGTGATGGGGAACCTTCATGACCGTTACGGGAGTTGCGTCCCGGGTCATTCCCCTTATTGTTTCAATCTCGATGTCTCCGGTGACCAGCATTGAAAAGTTCCCCAGTTCAACCAGGAACACCGCTGAAGCCTCGTTTACGGACAGGCTTCTCTCCAGCCTGGTGACGGTGATAACGACCTGTTCTCCCAGTCGGATGGTGTCTCCCTGTTCAAGCAGGCCGTAGGCGCAACCGTGTTCCAGGGCGGTTTCCAGCAGGTGTTCATACACCGGTGTTGCGTGGTCAATTCCAGGGTCGAAAAGGCTTCGCACCTGAAAGAGCGCGATAACATCAGCGATTCCGCCGATATGGTCCGCGTGGGGATGGGTGAAAAGCACAGCGTCAACGGAGTTCACCCCCGCCTGGAGAAGCCTGTGCACCACCGGGGCGCGGATGCCGGGTTCGCCCGGGGGGCCGCCGTCCAGGAGAATTCGTTCGCCGCCTGAACTGAGCAGAATCGCGTCGCCGTTTCCCACATCCAGAAAGACGACGGTGAGAACCGTATCCACAGGAGCCGATTCCTCGAGATAGTGCCCGGTGATCCTTGGGGGTTCCGCTGTGACGACGGTGACATATGGCTCGATGGCTGCCACTGTTCCCGGCCCCAGCCCTGATACGTAAACCAGCTCTCCGAGGTTGAGAAATGTTGAAATGTTATCCCTGTAATCGATTATGGCGTTTGCTCTGGCCGGGCCTATGCCCGGAAGAGCGGAGAGCTGACGGAAGTTCGCGGTGTTCAGGTCCAACGGGTTGGGATCAAACAGCGAAGTAACAAGAAAAAGAGCGTATAGCCCGCACACAGCCCTTGACACCTTCCTTTCAAGGGATGAAGATACAACAATGAAAGCGAAAGGAGGTTTCCATGCGAAGCCTTTTCATTCTCATCGCCTTTGGTCTGGTTTCTATTTCCGCGGCTGACATCCGGCTTGAGAACAGTCGTTATGAGACCGTGGCATACATCCGCGAGGATGGCAGAATTGAAGACCCGTCTTTCAACCTTCTCGGTTACATCAGAACCGATACGCAGGAGGACTGGTTCAGAATAGAAGCCAACGATTTCCAGGTTCTGGGTTACATCCGCGACAACGAGTTCCTCAACTCCGAAGAGAGAAAACTGATCGACATCACCCTCGACGGAAGGCTCCGTGATACCCGGCTGCGGAACATTGGTTCCATCCGAAGCGACGGCACCGTCGAAGGAAGCGACTTCAGGGTGATTCTCTACACCGACGGCTCGCACCGCTTCCTCCGTGAACGGGTGGTTGCATACCTGGTTTTCTTCGGAGGCCTTCTGGACTGAGATTCATGCCATCCCCCCATTGACTTGCGTTGCTTCCCGTGCCATATACTGAACAAATGTTTCATGGGGGTCAGCTATGAACGAACTTACCAGTCGGCAGAAGCAGTTTCTCGATTTCATCACCAGTTTCCTCGCCCGGTCGGGGTATCCTCCTTCCATTCGGGAGATGCAGCGCCACTTCAAGCTGAAAAGCACAAAAGGCGTCAAAGACCATGTGGACAGGCTTGTGGACAAGGGATATCTTGAGCGGGAGAATGGCTCGGCAAGGGCCATCCGTCTCACCGCCAGATCCGGTGGCGGAAGGCGTTTCTCCGACGCCCGTGCCCCGATAGTGGGGCAGGTGGCCGCCGGGCTTCCCATCCTCGCCGATGAAAACATCCAGGGAAGCCTTCCCCTTCCGGAAAGGTATGCCGGAAGAGACGGCCTTTTCTGGCTCAGGGTGAGGGGCGACAGCATGAACGGCGAAGGCATCCTCGACGGAGACCTGGTCCTGGTGCTTCCTCAGCCTTTTGTCGAGCAGAATCAGATATCCGTGGTCATGGTGAACGACGAGGCCACGGTAAAGAGGTTCCGCCGGGACGGGGAAGTGGTCAAGCTGATTCCCGGCAATCCCGACTATCCCGTACTGGAATACCGAAGAGAAGACGGAGATGTCTCCGTAGTTGGAAGGGTCGTGTCGGTCTTCAGGGAGATCGAGGGCTCCTGACGCATTGAAAACCCTTTTTGCAACCGATTTCGACGGAACCCTCTTCCGGTCCGATGGCTCCATCAGTTCCATCGACCTCGACGCCCTGTCCGAACTGAGGCTTCAGGGTGCGATAACCGTTCTTGCCACCGGCAGAAGCCCTTTCTCCCTGAATCGGGCGCTGGGGGGTATCCGGCTTCCATTCGACTGGCAGATACTGTCCTCCGGGGTGGGGATAGTTCGTGAAACCGGCGAAGTCGAGAAAAGCTTCGGCCTTTGCGGAAGCCAGGTCGAGGAAGTCCGGTTTTTTCTGGACAGCCAGGGATTCGACTACTCGCTTCAGGGCCCCTTCCCCGACAGCCATATTCTCTACCACGGAACCCGGGTCCCACACCCCGACCACTTTCGCCGTCAGAGCTATTACAGTGGTTACACACGGCCGCTGTCCGCCTTTGCCGGCTCTGCTTCCCAGTTCGTGGTCTATCTCGAAACCGATGGCGCGTCCGAGGCTGAAACCGTGATACGCCAGGCGCTGGGTGAAGGCTTTCAGGTTGTCCGCACAACCTCGCCCCTTGACCACCGCACGGTATGGGTGGAAGTATTCCCTCCTGGTGTGAACAAGGGCGCGGGTCTCGAGTTCCTCGCGGAACACCACGGGATTCCAAGAAGCAGAACCGCCGCTTTGGGAAACGATTGGAATGACGCGCATCTGCTGGAATCCGCCGGAACTCCTTTCGTGGTGCAGGGCTCCCCGCCGGGGCTTGCCCCGGAAGCCATCGTGGTGTCCGGCGCCGACCATCACGCGGTGCGGAACGCCGTCGAAATCTGGAGAGGCATGAACTCATGAGGGTTTTCGCCCTGAGTGATCTTCATCTTGGTTTTTCCGTGGGCAAACCCATGGACATGTTCGGTTCCGAGTGGCTGAACCACCCGGCCAAGATCAAATCCAACTGGGAAAGGCTTGTTTCACCGGAAGATATTGTTCTTGTTCCCGGCGACATATCCTGGGGGATGACACTGGCCCAGGCCGAGGAAGACCTGACTTTCCTGCAGAGGCTCCCCGGCGGGAAGTACATATGCAAGGGTAATCACGACTACTGGTGGCAGTCCCCCTCCCGGGTCAGGGGCATGCTGGGCCACGGCATCACTCCGCTGCAGAACACCGCGGTGGACCTTGAGAGTTTCGTGCTGGCCACATCCCGGGGGTGGTCATCCCCCCTCTGGGAAGGCTACAGCCCATCCACCGATGACAAGGTGTACCGCAGAGAGCTGCTGAGAATGGATACGGCCCTTCAAACCGCCGGGGGCATTCCGGGAAAGCCTCTGGCTTACATGATGCACTATCCACCGGTGGTGGACGGCAAACCAACAGCCTTCGCGGAGAAGCTGGTTTCCGCCGGTGTGAGCCTCTGCGTTTACGGGCATCTGCACTTCGACGGAAGCTGGAATCCCCTGGTGAACACCAGGATTGAGAACACAAGTTTCAGGCTGGTGAGCTCCGACTATCTGGATTTCACACCTCTTGACATCACTGAAGAGGTGATGGCTTGCTGCTGAACGCGTCGGGTCTTGCCCTCGAATTCGGTGCCGATGTCATTTTCGAGGGAGTGACATTCACGGTCGACCGGGGGGACAGAGTGGCGCTGGTGGGAGTGAACGGCGCCGGCAAGACTTCACTGCTCCGGATCATGACCGGAGAGCTGGAGCCGACCCGGGGCACCGTATCCCGGGCCTCGGGGATAAGGGTGGGCTACCTTCCCCAGCAACTCGGCGAGTTTCCCGAAGGCCCTCTTCTCGAGGCGGTGTGCGGCTGCGCGGGAGAAGCGCTGAGCGCCCTCAATCAGCAGAAGGACATTCTGCACAGCCTCTCCTCCTCCGGAGAAGACGGCGACGCCCTGCTGACGGAACTTGCCAGGGTGCAGGACTGCATCGAGTCCACCGGAGCCTACAACCTTCACACAAGGGCGGAGATCGTTCTGTCGGGGCTGGGCTTCACCAGGGAAGACTTCGGAAAGCCCATGAACGAGTTCAGCGGCGGCTGGAAGATGCGGGCCATGCTGGGCGCCCTCATTGTTGAAGAACCGGATCTTCTCCTCCTGGACGAACCCACGAACCACCTCGACCTCGATGCCCGGATTTGGCTTGAAGAGTTCCTGAGCCGATACCGGGGAGCGGTATGGCTGATATCCCACGATCCGGGCTTTCTGGACCGGACGGTACGGGCCATCCACGAAATCGAGTTCGGGTCGCTGGCGGTTTGGAGCGGAAACTGGAGCTTCTATGAAAAGAAGAAAATGGAGGACATCCGGCATCGGGAGCGGGAGGCGAAAAAAATCGCCGAACAGAGGGAAAAAATGGAACGGTTCGTCAAGAAGTTCCAGGCCACGGAAAGCAAGCGATTCCAGGTGCGAAGCCGGTTGAAGATGCTGGAGAAGCTGGAAACCATAGAAACCTACCGCAGTCCCGGACGGATGAGAATCAGGCTGCCGGACACCCCCAGAAGCGGCCACAAGGTTCTGTCCCTCGAGGATGTGTCCAAAGAGTACGATCACCTGGTGTTCCAGGGAGTAAACCTCGATCTGGAAGCGGGCCAGAGGCTTGGAATCGTGGGGAAGAACGGGGGAGGCAAATCCACCCTCTCCCGGATCATGGCCGGTGTAGAAGAGCCCACACAGGGAATGGTGAAAACAGGCGCCAATGTCATGGTGGGCTACTACTCCCAGGAGGTTGACCTGGCCCTCGACCCGACCCGCACGGTTCTTCAGCAGCTGTCCGACATCTCCCCCGAGAGAAGCGAGCGGGAACTCAGGTCATTTCTCGGTGGTTTTCTTTTTACCGGCGATGATGTGGAAAAGCCGGTGGGTGTTCTGTCCGGCGGCGAGAAGAGCCGGGTGGCCCTGGCCCGGGTTATGCTTCTGCCCACCAATCTTCTGATTCTCGACGAGCCCACGAACCACCTTGACATCTTCAGCCGCAAGGTGCTTGCCGAAGTGCTTGACGGGTATCTTGGCACTCTGGTTCTCATCAGCCATGACGAAAACCTTCTCCGGGTTCTGGTCAGGCAAATCCTGGTGGTTGAGGGTGAAAGGGTGAAGCCCTTCACCGGAGGATTCGACGATTTCGTTGAAAAGCGAAGGAGTCTCGCGTCGGAAAGCCTTTCTCCCGGAAAGACGAAAAACCCTTCACCCGCCAGAACCCGGGACAAGGAAAGGAAGAGAAGGGAAGCCAGGGAAAGAAATCTTCTGTTCGAGCAGAGAAAAAAGGAGGAGGCCCGGGTCAGAAGGATCGAGAAGGCCATGCTTCCCCTTGAAAAAAGAAAAGCCGAGATAGAAGCCCTGCTGGCCACTCCGAACCTTTCCGGTGGCTCCGGGAGAATCGTGGAGCTTCAGAAGGAACACGCCTTCGTCACCCGGGAGATGATCCGCCTGGAAGAACAGTGGATGGACGCCGTGGAAGAGGTCGGCTCCTAAAGAAGCCCCAGGGCCCTGGCCACCGACTCCGCAGCCCTTCGCGGCGAAAACGGATCCAGGCTCAGTCCCATTCTTATCGAAGCTCTGACAGCGGAGTTTCCAAGCAGGGCATCCTCCGGGGCGGTGAAGGCCAGTGGCCCGAGAACGAACACTATCTCCTCGAGGGCTTCCCCGGGGCTGGCCCATGGAGAGTTTTCCAGGAAAAGCAGAACTTCCCCATCTTCCCCGGAAACACCGCTGATTCCCACCCCGTGGTCGTAGTCCACGAGCACCATTCTCGTAATCATTCTCTCAAGAATTGCAGCTGTCTGCTCGGCGTCCCCCTGAGTCCTGAGCTTTCCTGGCAATGTTACAAGCATGGCTCCGGGAGGGTGTGTCCAGGGGTTGGGCACAAGGGTTTCGGGAGCGGCAACCGAGGCGGTGGAGCGCAGCGGAGGTGTGGGAGAGGGTATGAATGTCCAGGGGCTGAAATCCACTCCTCCCGAGCCCCGGATCCAGACCAGGGTTGGTTCCGGAGTGTGGGCGAGGGGGGCGGAAAGGCTGTCCACCGCCGCCAGCAGCGCTCCGAAACCCGCGGCCCAGACCGAATCGTAGGGATGGTGATGGTAATCGAGGCGGTCCAGCTCTCCCGGCGAACCGGCGAAGGAGAAGGCAAGAAGCACGGGCACACCGCCCCAGTCCGACGGGATCACCTCGAGCCCGACTCCCCTCCACGCGGAGCCGGAGAACAGGGAATCGTGAACCCCGGTTTTGAGAAGCACACTGTTGTTAATGGGCGCGGAAACGATAATGGTGTCAGGGGATGAGGAAAGCAGGGCGCTGTAACGGAGGGGAAGCACAGTGTCACCCCCTGCGAACGGATACTCCAGAACGCAGGGAGAGGCGCCGTCCCTCCAGGAAAGCTGCAGAAGCCTGGCCCATCCGGAGCTGTCGGGCACGGTGTATCCCCGGGCAAGAACGGCCCCCATGGCGAGCATGGTTTCCGATGTGCCGGAAGGCCCCTTCAGGAGGTACCCGCTCCATCCGGACATGGTTATCTGGTAGCCGGATATGTCCAGCGTCCACATCTCTTCCAGGGCCTGGTCGGTCAGGCCGTCCCAGGGTTGAGCGGGTATTCCGGGCAGCATCACCAGACAGGCGTCGAACCGGGGTGTTTCGGGCCCGCCGGTGAGGATCAGGGCGAAGAGGCAGGGTATAAGGTTCAAAGCGGTTTCCTTCCAGAAAAATTGCACTGTCAAGCCTTGACCCGAAGGCCGTTATTTCAGATAGTTCACCCCCTGACGCGGAGAGGTGGCCGAGCTGGCTTAAGGCGTACGCCTGCTAAGCGTATGTGGGGTGTTGAGCCCCACCGAGGGTTCGAATCCCTCCCTCTCCGCCATCATAATTCAGGGACACCATACTTATTTTACCCATGGGTAAACTCGAAGGCGAAAGCGCCTCATGTGTTCTCTTCTCTTCAGCAGACCGACTCCGTCAGTCTTGTCAGGAACATCCCGGGTTCTTCCGGGGTGACCACAAATGTCTTGCCCCCGGCGCGAATCACGACTCCGTTCTTCAGCGTTGTGGCGTAAGCGGAGAACTGGCCGAGCCTTACACTGCGAAAGGTTCCGTAGTACCCGAAAAGACCGCCGTTACCCGCCACCTTCACCGCGCCTTTTCCCCAGGCAGGGTCATGTTCCGCAACAAGATCCCCTTCCAGGCGTATGGTTTTCCCGAGGAACGGACGGTTTACGACCAGAATTCCCGGTTCCACTGTGTACCCCCTGATGGAGAAACCCCAGGTGACTGTCAGAATCACCGGCATCAGGGCCATGGCGTAAGGCGGAAGCCGTCCGGTGAAGGACAGCACCACGAAAAAACCCGTCAGAAGAACCACGAAGCCGGTAATGACCTTGCTGGTTGTGTCATACGGAGCCGCCGGAAAGTCCTCCACGCAACCTCCCCTCAGCCGAACGAGTAGTGCTTCCGCACCGGCGAATGAATGTTCCAGGTGCAGCTCAAACCTTCGGGGAAGGTAACCAGGTCACCCTCTCCAAAGGCCACGGACAAGCCGTCATCGGTGGTGACCGTAACCCTTCCCTCGAGAAGGAAGCAGGTTTCGCTCATGTCGTAAACCCAGGGGAAGGTTGACACTTCCTTCTCCCAGATCGGCCATGACAGGACTCCCATGGAATCCAGCTCGGCTTGTGTTGGTTTTCTGACCCTGATTTTCACGCCGTCTCCTTCCTTGAGCCGCATCCACTGAATATCACGCTCCGACCCGGGGGTGAAAAGGCTATATTTCTTCGCATGGAAAGGCGGAGACTTTATCATGGTCAGAACAAGGCTTGCTCCATCACCCACCGGCGACCCCCATGTGGGAACGGCCTACCAGGCTCTGTTTGGAAAGCTGTGGGCTGTTAAGAACGGCGGAGAGTTCATTCTTCGGATCGAGGATACCGACAGGGAGCGATCCGACCCCGTGCATGAAAGAGCCATACTGGAATGCCTTCAGTGGCTGGGCCTCACATGGGACAAGGGTCCGTTCAGGCAGAGTGAACGGCTTGACATCTACCGGAAGCATGTTGAACAGCTGATCGAAAAAGGCCACGCCTACCCCTGCTTCTGCACCCGGGAGAGGCTGGAAGCGGTGAGGATGGATCAGGCCGCCAGCGGTGATTCCAACCGGGGATACGACAGGCTGTGCCGTCAGCTTTCCGCCGATGAAGCCGCGGACCGGACCATGAGGCGCGAACCCTTCGTGGTGAGAATGAAGGCTCCCCTGGAGGGGGAATGCGTGTTTAAGGATCTGCTCCGGGGCGAGATAAGAAAAGACTGGGCCTCCGTGGACGACCAGGTCATAATGAAAAGCGACGGCTATCCCACATACCACCTGGCGGTGGTGGTGGACGACCACCTTATGGAGATAACCCACATCATCCGGGGGGAGGAGTGGATCAACTCCGTGCCGAAGCATGTTCTGCTGTATGAGATGTTCGGGTGGGAACCACCGGTGTTCTGCCACCTGCCCCTGCTCAGAAACCCGGACAAGAGCAAACTGAGCAAGAGGAGAAACCCGACTTCCATCCAGTATTACCGGCAGGCGGGTTTTCTGCCGGAAGCGCTGGTCAATTATCTGGGGATGATGGGCTGGAGCATGCCCGACGGTTCGGAGAAGTTCACCTTCCAGGAGATGCTCCACCACTTTCAGCTCTCGGACATCAGGCTGGGCGGGCCGGTTTTCGACCTTGACAAGCTGCGCTGGCTCAACGCCAGGTACCTAAGGGAAAACTACACGCCGGATACCCTTCTTCCTGTTCTCGAGGATTGGAAACTTAACGGGAGCCATCTGAAAAGAGTGCTGGCCGTGGTGGGAAGCAGGATGGAAACCCTGGGTGACTGGGGCCGGATGTCCTCCATGTTCTTCTCGGATTCCGTGGGTCCGTCTGCGGAATTGCTGACACTGAAGGGCATGGACGACGACGGCGTGAAGGAAGTGCTTCAGGTGTCCCTCTGGCGGTTGGAGGAGTTGAAGGAGTGGACCGAAGAAGCGGTAAGAGCCGTTTTCGATGAGCTTTCCCGGGAGTTCGGCGTTAAAACCAAAGACTTCACAGCCCCGTTCTACACCGCAATGACCGGTGCCAGGGTGGGGCCGCCCCTTTACGCGGGGATGGAACTGCTGGGTTCCGACCTCGCGAGAAGGCGAATCATGGCCGCCATTGAAGCACTGGGGGGAATGTCCGGCAAGAAGCTGAAGGCATTGGAGAAGAAGCACGGCCGGGGTTGACGAACCAGGGCTCCAAACCGATATTGCCGCTCCGCGCTCCCATCGTCTAGTGGCCTAGGACGCTGGCCTCTCACGCCGGAAACAGGGGTTCGAGTCCCCTTGGGAGCGCCACTTTCACGCTCAACACCATTAAGGGGGGCACCCCCCATATGATGAAGAGCCACCTGTCATACCATGAATCGACTTCACCATCGTTCCAACAACACTCGTACGGACTGCACTCTGCGCATCGGGATCTCGGTGGCTGACAGAGAACATATTCGTCATCGGATGTCCTCCGATCGCTCGGGTGTGGAGCCGGAGGGTTTCAGTACCTATCGAAGGATCACCAGTTTCTCCGAGGCGATGTCGGACCCGGAACGGAGCCTGCAGAAGTAGATGCCGCCGGGAAGATGAACCGGCACAGTCAGGCTGTGTACTCCTGCGGACAAGTCCTCCTCGAGAGCCTTCAGCACTGTTCTGCCTGCAATGTCATAGATGAACACTTCAACAGGACCAGAACGCTCCAGACTGATCCGGAGCATCAACTCCGAAGAGACTGGATTCCGATTGATCGAAAGACCGAAGGCAACAGAAGGAACTTCCGAAGCATCAGCAATACCAGAGTCTTGACGGCTTGATCTGACCGGATCGGTATCTCCGGTGCCAATTCCGGGGGGGCTGAAATTGAAGTAACTACCATTGTAGCTTCCATGGATGTTGTAAGGTTCGTTGGGGTTTTGCTCAATCCAGTCATAAATACAAGAGCTTCCATTGGTAGAAACTGACCGTAATGAGTCGTAGAACACGATCTCATTTGAATCACGAAAGTAAGCAAACCCCTTCGATATGTGGTGATGACTGGTCAACCCCTGTGCGGTGAAGCATTTTAGAAAAGTTACATAGTACGCTCCCCAGAACACCATACTTGGTTCGTAATTTGTTATTGAAACCCAGAGGTAGTCGCCGAAAGTTCCATCTTCAACACTGCCTGTCTGTAGATGCACATCAATATGGGAGGAGTTCTCAGAATCGATACTTACTGGATAGAGCGTGTGCGCATTACCCAAAAGAAAAGTTCGAACAACTGTTCCATTAAAATCGATTATACACACTCGCGGTGAAGTCATGGAGGGGGGCTGTGAACTTTGATTCCTCATCATCCAGAAGCCATGCCAGTAGGGGCAACTGCTGTATTGAGTGATAGGTATAGCCCCAGCGAGTATTTTGTACTGACCGAAGAAATAGCTGATCGTAGCCTCAAGAAACCCGTATCGAGTATTGTAGCTTTCCACTTTTGTTAGATCTGAGCTATTTTTAGACCAAATCGGGATGGTTGTGCCCCAGATGTATCCGTTATCAGTGCCTTGTTCATAACCGGAGAAGTTGCCGTTAGCATCACGGACCGCAATTGTTGCCGGGTTGGCGTCAATGCTGTTTCCTGAGAGGTCTGCTCCCCCTTGAATGTTCAGTCTTAGGGCTCCATGGTAGGTCGTAATTCCGGAATCTGTCCTGTAAGACTGCCAGGAATGGCCAGGAGGCGCAGAAGGAGGTTCTCCCAAGTTGTCATAGTCCCACTCTGTCGCGGTGAGGTTAGCTGAAGTCCATCGTATCTGACCTCCCCATTCTCCGCTTATCCAAATGTCAGGCAAAGAAGCCATCGTTTCCGAGAAGAGCACAGCAACACCAACCCATTGCTCTTGGGATTCACTGAGGTACATCGCAAGATCTCCTCCAGCGAGGTGTCGTTGGTCCATGGATGGGGACAGAATCCACTCAGCGTTGTAGATAGTGTCGGGAGAACCGGGTTCCACAGGCAAGTAAACGAGAAGAGAGGCAACATGGGGAGCAAAGTTGTCCACGATGAACCCTCGTACATTTGACGAGTCGCCAGGCGACAGGTTCTCGGCTGCCACATCAAGCACAGGGAGCCTCCATGTCTGCGCTTGCGAGTTTCCATGTGAGTACGCCTCCATCTCAACGCAGTAGCGGCCGTCGGGGATCAAGGCGTTGCTGTTGTCGCAGCTCTGCTGGTTGTAAGTACTAGTTCCCAGCCTCGTATCGAAGGCTCCCCGGCAGAACACACCATCAGCCCAGTCCTGCGCGCGATCGTACCCGGCAGTCCAGACATTGTTGAAGGCAGAATCAGCGTTCAGACCAACTGGGGTGGTGCCGCAGTTGTTAAGGAGGTATTCGCTGTGATAGTGGCCTGAAGTTGTGGCGTATACGAAATCAAAGAACTCATCACCCTGAAAAGGGATGAACCCGTTCATACTGAACAGTGTTCGCCAGTCGTACCATGGAAGAGGAGCATACTCGCCGGTGTAAGGATCCTGCCTGAGCACCCTGTGCCGAAGGTATCTGACTCCGACGGAATCTGATGTTGAACCATAGTCCGGAGCAGAAACCGGACGAGCCACAAAATGAACCTGGCCGAAAACAGCTGTGTCCGGCAAAAAGCCCTGTGTATTCTGTATTCGTAGCCCGGTCGAAGAGCCTGAAACCTCTCCAAGCTCAGGATGGTCATAGTTCGAAGGCTTGTTCAGAAAGTAGTCAAGGGGATTGATGTAGCTGTCGTATACGATAAGATTACCCTCCACATAGATACTATTCAAGTTAATGCACCAGTCAATGTGCACATGAGGACCAAGATCCGGCGTTACGACTACGGGTGAAACAAGGCCTGTAAATGAGTCGGTTACAGCAAATCCTTGGGGACGATAAAGGTGGTGATATCCCCATCCCGTTTCTGCGTTGGCGGAAAGACCGAAGATAACACGCCAGTCAAGCTGAAGACTATCTGAATCTGCACGAATGACATAAGCGGGGTCGAAAGGTGTTCTGACATACTCCGTTGTGTCTTCTGCCTGGAAGTCCACGCCAGCGTGGAAGAGCTTCAGACCAAAACCCATATTGTTGTCGCCATATCCCTTGCAGGTGTTAGTGAAGTCAGAACCACTTCGAGCAAAAGGGAATCGGATGAAGCCAGGGTTGTAGTCGAATGGATCACTTGTTGCAGCACCGGAGCCAAGCATCCCGATCAGGCAGCAGTAGAAAGTGAAGGCAGTCTTCTTCATGATCAGTTGCCTCCTGCCTGAAGCTCCATAACCTGGAATCCAGCAGGCAGAACGCTCTGTATACCAGTAGCAGCGAAGGCAGAGTTAGGGTGCGTCGGGAACCACTCGGAAGCCTGGACAAGTCTTCTCCCTGAAGAGGAGATCGCGTAGATATGCCTGCCCGGAACGTAGTACGGATTGAGGTGTGAATCCAATACCATGGAATCCAGAAGCGCGATCCCGCAATCCAGTATGGCTCGAACACGGGCACCCAAAGCAAAGGAGTATTGCTCTCCTGTTTCCAGACAACCCGATGATACGATAACTCGATCGTCTAACCGTATAACAAGAAATCTTTTTCCCAAAGGGCTTAAGATGATCTGACCAACACCAAAGCCAGTATTCCCGGTTGTGAAGTACTCCGCGACGACGGTTCCTGTAGTTCCGTCAAAAAGGAATGCCCCATCACGCGATGCTAGCCCCACGAGGCTGCCGTCATCAGAAATCGCTGCACTGTTGACCCTGGCCCGATTGTACTCATCGGAGATGGTCCATAGAAGTTCGCCACGACGGTTGTAAGCCGACAGTGTTGTGCCGGAAACAAAAACAATGTCTGTGTTTCTTGCAGCCCATACATCGGAACCCCAAGGTGAGACACGGAGTTCTTGCGCAGGGTTTAGATCAGTATCAAAAAACCATAGGTAGCTTCCCAGTCTAGTTACCAGCGAACCGTCATCCTGTGGCCATGTCCATGGTTCATTGACCTGCATTTCCCGCCCGGGGTGAGTGGTGAAATGGATCTGTTCCCCCGTCTCGGTATCAACCCTAAGGGATCGAGCACTTGAAGGAGCATCCATGTCTCGATGGGAAACCAGAAACATTCCCATTGGGGATATATTGGCATGATTGATCGTGTGCTCCAGAACTATCTCTCTCTGCACCAAACCCTCTTCCAGCACGATCACCCGCGTGTCAGTGCAGACAACGGTGCGGAGTGTTTCGTTCTCGTCATCGAGGAAGGCGTGGTGAAGGAGGTGAACCCTTTCCCCCTCACGGAGGAAGTCGGAGGTGTGGAACTCGGATACCGAGGTGATTGTGACATCTTCCCGTACCCAGGGTTCAGTTCTTTCCGATAGTTCTCTGGGTGATGGAGTAGAAACCATCAGCACCGTCAGAGCAAGGATCACGAAAACCATTTTCCCTCCTGCGTTCAACAGCCCTGTCACGAGACTGAGAACATGTAATAGGATTCCTTATCAAAAGACACTTTTGTTATGCCTGGTCAATAGAATAAATAGGGGGGGGGAGTGTCAATACCTGTCATCATGGCTCACATCTCTCTCCTTATTCAAATCATTCCGCATTTATGGCCTACTTCCTCAACCCCCGCTCCGTCACCACCCTTCGGTCCCAGTGGTCCTCCAGGGTTTAAACCTCCCTCTGCTTTTCATCCGGCAGCTTCAGCAGGCAGAGCCACTGGGTGATCCTGCCCGAGGTACGCCATGTCTTTGCCCAATCTGCACCCTCTTGAGGTTATGCCGGAGCATTTCCTCATGGAGTTCCCGGGCGAAGATGAGCGGGTTACGCAACGGCCCCCGAGGTGATTTCGGCTTCACCATCACATCGGGTCGGGGAAGAATCAGAGCGTATGTTTCACCGGAAAAGGTTCGACTGAACGGAAGACGGGCGTACCAGGCTCCATCAACCGGATGTTCCAAGGAGCTTTCACATAAGACCAAGCAGCGAGTTCCATCGCTCCCCGATGCTTTCCCGGGGCAACCCTCTCCGTTTCAGGGCTTCCTCCACATCGTCGTTGTCCATGTGCAGGAAGGGGTTTACCAGTTTCTCCCTGCCCAGCGTGGAGCGCACATCACTACGGTCATAAAGGCGCATGGCCTGGTCCAGATGGCGGTTCTTGGGTTCCAGGGTTCTGCACCAGCCGAGGTACTCCTCCACATAGTCGTGGCCCGGGTAGAGAACCGTGTCTCCGGGAAGGGTCATCAGTGTTCGGATCGAGCGAAGCAGAAGGTCTGTTCTGCCGGAGAAGCAGCGGCCCACCTTGCCAATGAACAGGGTGTCCCCCGCCATGAGGAATCCCGGAGTGTGGAAGCAAACGCTGTCCAGGGTGTGGCCTGGTGTGGGAATCACCCGGATGCTGTGGCCTTCCACAATGATTTCACCGGCGCCGGCGGCCTCTTCCGGGGTGATGAGCCGGGTGTCCCGGGTCATCAGGGCATCGTTGCCGACGGTGTGGTCGCTGTGGGAGTGGGTGTTGGTGATCATGGTCAGCGCAAGACCGTTCTCTTCCAGATACCTTGTGACCGGGCCGATGGCGCCGCCGTCAATCGCGAGAGCCTCGGTCTTCCCGTGAACCACGTAGCCCAGATTGTCGTTTCCGTAGCGAAACTGTCTGACCACCATACCTTCTCCTTTGCATCGGGTGGAGGTGCGGGGATATGATACAGTCTCAAACGAAAGGAGACGAGATGATTGAGGTCAACGAGTATTTCCACGGCAATGTGAAGAGCCTGGGGCCGGAAACCCTTGGCCAGCGGTTCACCGTCGGCGTTATCCTGCCCGGATTCTACGAGTTCTCCACGGGGTTGAAGGAACTGATGGAAGTCACCCACGGCGCCATTGAGGTGGAGTATGCCGGACATGACATTACAACCTACTGCAAGGGTGAGAGCTTCAGCGTTCCGGAAAACACAGCCTTTACCGCCAGGGCTCTGGAGGTTTCGTCCTACATCTGCTACTACGGTTAGACAAGTTTCCAGCGAACCGCCATACCCGCGATGGCCACTAATGTGAGAATCATGAAAAGCGGCCATCCCACCCGGCGATAGTCGCGGAAGCGATAGCCGCCGGCACCCATTACCAGAGTGTTGACCGGGTGGCCAAGGGGTGTGAGGAACGCCATGGATGAGCCCAGAGCCACCGCCATTCCCAGCGCGTGCGCCGGCGCTCCTGATCCCGATGCGGCTGAGATGGCGATGGGCGCCATCATTGCAGCCACCGCCGCTCCGTTCACTGCCTGGGTCAGCAGCGCCGATGCCATGAAGAGTGCCGAAACCATCACCAGCGGGCTGAACCCGCCGAAGGCTGAGACCAGGAGAGCGGATACGATGTCAGCGGCGCCGGACTTGATCATGGCCAGCGCCAGGGGAAGCATTCCCGCCACCAGAAAGATTCCCCTCCAGTCAATCGCCCGGTAGGCCTGCTCCATGGTGAGCGCCTTCGAAAGAAGCATCAGAACCGCGCCGCTGAGAAGAAGTTGCGCCATGGGAACCGGGGTGAAAATCACAGCGGCCAGGGTGGCCACAAGAATCACCATTGCCACCCGACCCATCCGCTTCACCGGCGGCGGCTCCTTCTCCATGGAAAGCAGTATCAGGTCAGGGTCAAGATCAACAATCCTCAGCCTGTCCCGGGGGCCCTGGAGCAGCAAGGCATCGCCGAATGCCAGCTTCACATCTCCGATGTCGGTTTTTATCGGGGTTCCCTCCCGCCAGATAGCCAGCACCGACATGCCGAACTTCTGCCGGAACAGAACCTCTTTCAAGGTGCGGCCGATCAGGCTCGACCGGGGGGAGAGCATGGCCTCGGCGAACACCGCGTAAAGATTGAGGATGCTGTTTTCTTCCAGGGCGCGGCAGGGCAGTATCTCAAGATAGGGCTCCCTGTCCCTTCTGCGGAACTCGTCCTGGCTTCCCTCGAGTATCAGTATGTCCCCCTTCTGGAATACGGTTTCAGGCTGCAGCGCCACGACAGGGCCGTTGGCCTTCTCGATGGCGACCACATTGAGCCCGAAAGCCTCCCTGAATGTGCTTCGCGCGAGGGTGTTTCCGATAAGGAAAGAGCCTTCGGGAATTCTGGCCCTGAAGAAAAAGTCTCCCATACGGTAGATGTCCAGCAGGTCAGCCTCTCCCCGTGCTTCCCGGAGAAGACTCTCCCGACCGGCATCGGCGGGCAGGCGGCGCCTTCCCCATATCATCATGTAAAGAATGCCGGCGAGAAGCATTGGCAGTCCCACGGGAAGAAAGTCGAGCAGGCCGTACCCCGGAAGTCCGCTGTCTTCAAGAACACTGCTGACAACGATGTTCATCGTGGTGAGAAGGGTTGCCATTCCTCCGAGAATGGTGGCGAAGGCCAGGGGCATAAGAACCCTGGAAGGAGAGATGCCCGCCTTTTTCGCCGCTCCCCCCACCGCCGGAAGAAGAACCGCCGCCGCGGCAATGTTGTTGAGAAACAGGGAAAGCCCGGATCCCGTAGCCATCACCAGGCCAACAAGCCTTCCCTCTCGTTTGCCCCCCCATCTCAACAACAGTTTCGCCACCTGTTCCGAGACACCGGTTCGCGTAAGGCCTTCCGCCAGAATGAACACGGAGATCAGCGTGATAACGGCCTGGCTGCTGAACCCCGAGAAGGACTCCTCGGCGGTGAGAACCCCGAGCGCCGCCAGCGCCGCCACGGTGGACAGGGAGACCACATCGGGACGGAGGCGCTCGGTGAGAAAGAGCAGTACCGCAATGCCAAGGACGGCGAAAGTTCCAACCAGTTCCAGGTTCATATCAGTCCCTGTCGACGGTTTCGGAAAAAGCCATCGAGCGCAGCTCCCTCATGATTCCCAGTTCTTCCTTGGAGATGTTGACCTCTGTTCCCGCGAATCCCCTGATCAGGTTTCTGAGGAAAGCGGCCCGGCGGTCCGGTTCGGGGATTGAACCAACCGCCGCATCCAGCAGTTCCGGCACCAGAGCCGCGGCCAGGCTTGAAAGGATCATCTGCGCCAGGGATAACCGGAGGTTGATGGATTCGTTCGGAACAAGGCCCTGAAGCCTGCTCTGCATGAAATCGAGGAATCCGCCGAGTTCTCCGGCGAAACCCTTTCGCCCCTGTTCCCGCGCCCCGGCCTCGAAAAGCTGGGTGTGCACCATTCCCGGATACCGGGAGATTCCCTCCATCAGGATGTCCAGCATGCAGTAGAGCCTTGCGGCCTGGCTGAGTTCGGCTGTGTTCAACACCGTGGCCCAGTCTTCGAAGATGTGGCTTCTGGTCACAGACAGCACATGCTCAAGCAGGTTGGCCTTGGACCCGAAGTGGTAGTTCACCGCCGCGGGGTTTACCCCGGCTTCCCGGGCGATTCGGCGCATGGTCAGCCCGGCGGTGCCGTCATGCTCCAGAATCGCAATGGCGGCAAGGACTATTCGTTGTCTTGTGTCCGCTGTGTTTCCCATTCACCCTCCAGATGTACCAGCATAGCGTATTCATTCCCGGGCTTTTCCGCAAGTCGCTTCTCATGCTTGCCGAAACTTCATTTCAAACATATGATTGAAACAATTGTTTGAAAACCCGAAAAGCCAGGGGAGTAATCAATGAAAATTGCCGCGATTGCGATTCTTGCGGGAATATGCGTTGGAAGCGAGCCTACCGGGAGAATCGCCGGAACACTGGCGTCATCGGGAACGATGGAACCGGTTGTGGGAGCATTCGTTGTTCTCGAGGGAACTCTTCTCGGAGGCATCTCCGATGGACAGGGAGCATACCGCATCGAGAATGTGCCGGTGGGAAGCTACAGCCTGAGGGTTTCCCCGGTGGGGCATGAGCCCCAGGTGAAGGCTGATGTAATCGTTCGTCCCGGGCGGTTGACCACGGTTGATTTCGTCCTGGCTTCGGCGCCGATCGCCGGGGGAACCATAACCGTAAGACCATCGTACTTCCCGGGAGATGAGCAGGGAGCCGGAAGCGGTTTCTCCCTGTCCGGAGAAGAGGTGCGAAGATCCCCGGGGTCCGCCGGGGATGTGGTGAGGGTTATCGCCGGTCTGCCCTCGGTTTCCAGGGTGGACCAGCAGTACAACGGCCTGGCGGTCAGGGGGGGCAACCCCTTCGAAACCGGCTTCTACATCGACAACATGGAAATCGCCAACATCAACCACTTCCCCCGGCAGGGAACCAGCGGCGGCGGGCTGTCCGTGGTGAATGTTGACCTGCTGTCCGACGTGACCTTTTCCGCCGGAGGGTTTTCCCCGGTGTACGGTGACCGGCTGTCTTCAATCATGGAACTGAAGCTGAGATCCGGCAACAGGGAGGAGTTCGACGGCCAGCTTGACTTCGGAATGGCGGGCGCGGGCGCGGTACTGGAAGGCCCCCTGTCTCAGGGGACCGGTTCATGGCTGGCTTCCGCCCGTCATTCCTGGGTGGGTCTTCTGGCGGAAATCGCGGATATTGACGCCGTGCCCACCTATTCAGACTACCTGGTAAAAGTGGAACTGGACCCTTCCGCGTCCCACCGGCTGTGCTTCCTTGGCATGGGCGCGCTGGATCATGTGGACTATCCATTGGAGAGTGCCTGGGAAGACGGAAATCCCAACTACGGAGTTACCGAATCCGAGAGCATGCTCGCAGGGGTGGACTGGCGGTGGCTCTGGCCCGGAAACGGATACTCCCGAACCTCTCTCTCCTACCAGCGCATACACTACGGCGGCGACTACCGGAAGACCCGGAGCGGAGAACCGGAAGCCCTTCAGGATTCCCGTGAACGCGCGGTTCGACTGCGGAATGTAAACACATGGCTGGCAACCGGGGGTATGGAACTCGTGTTCGGCGCCGACCTTTCTCAGCGGTTCGACAGTTTTCAGAACCACTACTGGGCTGACACGAACTGGAGCGGAGAACCCCTGCCGCCCCTGTACATTCAGGAAAACCGTGATGAGTTCAGTGGCGGCCTGTTCGGTACAGTCGCCATGAAGGTGCTGCCCCGGCTGACGACGGAGATCGGGATCAGGGCTGATTTTGGAAGGCGGACCTACCTCTCCCCCCGGGGAGCAGTGCATTTCCGCCCCGGGGAGAACACCACGATAAGCGCATCTGCGGGGATTTACCGCCAGAGGCTTCCCGGGGTGATTCTGGCCCGTGACCCGGCCTTCGAGTCTCTTGATGACCCCATGGCTGTGCATATGGTGCTGGGATGGAGACAGCTTCTCGGTGAGAGCACCAGACTGCTGGTCGAGGCCTATCGGAAGGAGTACCGGCGCTTTCCCTACGATCCTGATCAGCCGGGCTTCTTTGCACTGGACGGCCTCAGCAGCGAGCAGGACCTCTACGGCTTCGGCACCCTGGAAAGCGGCGCCCGGGCCCGGTCGGCGGGAATCGAGGCATCCCTTCAGAAAAGGCTTGCGAGGGGGCTTTACGGGCTGGTATCCGGCGCTTGGTCATTCTCGTCATACAGAAGCCCGGGTGAGGAGTGGAGAAACAGAATCTTCGACAACCGGTTTGTGCTTGGGGTTGAAGGGGGGTACAAGCTTGACGAAAGGTGGGAGGTTTCAGCCAGGTGGGACTACGCCGGCGGGCGGCCCCATACCCCCCTCGACATGGCGGCAAGCATGGAGTACAACCGGACGATTCTTGATACGGAAAGAATCAACGATGCCAGGCTGCCCGCCAGTCACAGCCTGAACCTCAGGGTGGACCGGAGGTTTCACTTTTCCGGAACGAATCTTACCACCTACGCCTCTGTCTGGAATGTCTACAACCGGCGCAATGTTGCCGCGGTCTACTGGAACAGCATCACCGGAAACCCGGACACGATGCTTCAGTGGGGGCTGATGCCGGTTGTGGGTTTGGAATACGAATTCTGACCATCCAAACCCCGTGACGGCCGGGTCGGTTGGGGATATATCTTCGCATAGTCGGATTCCCGCTGTCTGAGGGGGGTTGCCTGGATGTTTCCTGACAGGGCCGGCAGGAAAGCCGCCGGAACGGATCTCCTGGCCGGTGAAGAAAGGCTTCGTGAATTCCTGGCCAGCCTGCCGGGCATGGCGTATCGATGCGAATACCTCCCGGAATGGCCCATGCTCTTCGTCAGCGAGGGCAGCACTGAACTGACCGGCTTTACCCCCGATGAGCTTGTTTCCGGTTCTCCGAACTACCGCGAACTGATACACCCGGAAGATCGCCGGGCAGTTCAGGAATCGATGGATCTGGGAATAGAGGGGGAAAGCCTTTTTCGGGTGGAGTACAGAATCATCACCAGACAAGGGGAGGAACGCCATGTCTGGGAGCAGGGCCGGGAGGCGTCGCCTGGGATTCTCGAGGGCTTCATCGTAGACATTACGCCCCGAAAAATGGCTGTGGAGAAGCTGAAACGACTGGAATGGATGCTTTCCGCCGCACCGAAGAAACATGTTTCCATCCCCCCCCGGTACGGTGATCTTACAGCGCTTAACACAAACCGGACGATTCTTGATTCCGTGGGCAGGGAAAACCTGGAAAGCATTGCTTCTGATTACATGGACCTGCTTGGCACTTCGACGGCTGTTTACGAGGTCAACGGAGACTACGCGATGGGAGTATTCACCTCCGGCTGGTGCAGCTTTCTGGACAACTCCTCCCGCAGGCTTTGCGAAACCCTTGATGATTCCCGGGCTCTGGCTTCCGGCAGGTGGCTGTGCCATGAATCATGCTGGACCCATTGCGCGAAAGCAGCCATCGAAACCGGCGAACCGGTGGAGATTTCCTGCAATGGGGGGCTTACCCTTTACGGTGTTCCAATCGTTGCCGGTGAAGAGGTTGTCGGAGCCATAAACGCCGCTTTCGGCGACCCTCCCACAGACTCCGAAACGCTTGACGCTCTGGCGGCGAAGTACGGTGTGGAGCCGGAGGAACTGGCTGAAAGGGCCGCTGAATACGAATCACGGCCTCCCTACATAGTGGAAACCGCCAGGCGCAGGTTGATGGCATCCGCCAGGCTTATCGGCGAAATCGTGGAGCGGAACCGTGCCCAATCCCAGCTTCAGAACGCCCGTCAGCTTCTGCAGAGCGTTCTCGACACGATTCCCGTCAGGGTATTCTGGAAGGATCTGCAGTCCACTTTCCTGGGCTGCAACATGCCGTTCGCCAGGGATGCGGGGCTCACCGCTCCGGAAGAACTGATCGGGAAGAACGATTTTCAGATGGGGTGGAGGGATCAGGCCGAGCTGTACCGAAGTGACGACTTGCAGGTGATGCGCTCCGGCGTGCCGAAAATCGGTTACGAAGAGCCCCAGACAACCCCTGAGGGAAAGATCATCTGGCTTCGAACCAGCAAGATTCCCATCAGGGCTCCGGACGGTTCTGTGACGGGGATACTGGGCACCTACGAGGAGATCACCGGAAGCAAGAGAGCGGACCAGGCCCTTCGGGACAGCGAGGCAAAGCTTAAGGCTCTTTTCTCCGCGGCGCCGATCGGGCTTGGCATAGTCAAAGACAGGGTCATTGTCGAGGCAAACCAGGCATTCTGCGACATGTTCCTGATTCCGCCTGAAGAGATGGCGGGCAAGTCCGCAAGGGATCTTTATCCATCGGATGAGGAGTATGAATTCGTTGGCGCGGAGAAACAGAGCCAGTTGGCGGAGAAGGGCGTATGCAACACCGAGGTCACCATGAGAAGGGGTGACGGCGAGCTTCTCAGCGTACTCATAGGAGTCACCCTTCTTGACGACTCCGACCCCTCTCAGGGAGAGGTGTTCGCAGCGGTAGACATAACCCGGCGCAAACAGTCCGAAGAGCTGCTTCGGCTTCAGGCCGCGGTGCTGGACCAGATCAGCGACAGGGTAACGGTTACCGACCTTTCAGGAAACATCACTTATGTGAACACAGCGGAAGTGGAATCACTGGGTTACTCCGTTGAAGAGTTCATGGCAATGAATGTGAGTGACTACGGGGATGACCGCGCCCGGGGAGCCACCCAGGCGGAGATTCTGAAGAACACCCTGAAGAACGGACACTGGCGCGGCACCGTGGTAAACAGAACCCGAAGCGGGGAAGAGATCATTCTTGACTGCCGAACCCAGATTGTCCGGGGGGAGGATGGAACCCCGCTCGGGCTCTGCGGCATCTCCACCGACATCACCGACAGGGTGCGGGAGGAGGAAGAGAAGGAGAGGCTCCGGGCCCAGTTCCTGCATGCCCAGAAGCTTGAGTCGATAGGAAGACTCGCCGGCGGTGTGGCCCACGACTTCAACAACATGCTCGGAGTGATTCTGGGCCATGCCGACATGATGGCCCAGCAGCTCAGTCCTGAATCGCCGCTGATGAACAGCCTGACTGAGATCAGGGCCGCGGCGGACCGCTCCGCGAGGCTTACACGGCAGCTTCTGGGGTTTGCAAGAAAGCAGGCCGCCCAGCCCAGGGTCATTGACCTCAATTCAACCCTGGCCCGAATGCTGAGCATGCTCCGGCGCCTTATCGGCGAGAACATTCAGCTCCGCTGGCTCCCCGGCCGGGATTTGTGGAAGGTGAAGATCGACCCCGACCAGTTGAACCAGGTGCTTGCCAACCTGGTGGTGAACGCCCGGGATGCCATCGAGGGAGAGGGAACCCTCCAGATCAGAACCACCAGAGCCGTTCTGGGAAGACACCCTGATGATGCCGACGGGGAGGCTGTCCCGGGGGATTACGTTATGATGGAGGTGAGCGACACGGGGTGCGGTATCAGTGAAAACCACATGGATTATCTCTTCGAGCCTTTCTTCACCACCAAGGAGGTGGGAAAGGGCACCGGCCTCGGCCTCGCCACCGTGTTCGGCATCGTGAGCCAGAACCGGGGCGCCATAAAAGTTTTAAGTGAACCCGGACAGGGCGCAGCCTTCAGAGTTTACCTGCCCAGAGTCGAACAGCCTCTTTCCCCGAGCCATTCCGATGAAACCGCGACCAACGCCGGGGGTTCGGAAACGATCCTCATCGTTGAGGATGAACGGATGATTCTTGGCATGGCTTCCGAAGCCCTGATGGAGAAGGGGTACAGGGTTCTTGCGGCATCTCGGCCGGGGGATGCGCTTGAGCTTGCCGCCGGGTTCGGCTCTCGGATTCACCTGCTGATAACCGACATGGTGATGCCGGGCATGAATGGAAGGGTTCTCAGCGAAGGCGTGTCCCGGCTCAAGCCCGGGGTAAAAACCCTTTACATGAGCGGATACACAGACGATGTCATTGCCGCTCACGGTGTTCTCGACGAAGGGCTGAACTTTCTTCAGAAACCCTTCTCTCTCGGAGTTCTGCTTGCAAGGGTCAGGAAAATCCTTGATGAACCGTGATGGCGCAAGTTTCTACCAGGTGTAGCCTTTTATTGCGCCCCAGGTGTTTGCCTGCAGGGAAAGGTAGTTCCCGGGCGTCCATACCGTGGCCCCGGCCGGCGCGGTAACCGCAAGATCGTCGATGTAAACCGTATCGCCGGGCTCGGAGTAGGTGCGGACAACCACGATCAGACCGGTATGACCGTCGGTAACGGTCCAGGAGTGCTCGACCATGTCCCAACCGGTTCCCGGGCCGTAGCTGCTGTTCCCTCCGGCGCTGCCGTTGTAGCCGTAGATGTTGTCGGGACTGTCGTTCCAGTGGGCCCAGATTCGGCAGGACGGGGGTTGAGTTCCCGGTGTGGTGTCGTAGCGCCACACGCCTGCTGTCACCTCATCCCCGTCTGAAAGGCCAACAATCCACGCTACGAAGGCCTGGGGCGTCCCTGTGGGGGAGTTGTCCTCAAGCCTGAGAGCCTGGGCGCCGCCGTGGACAGGGTCCGAAACCAGGCCCGCGATGATGGGCGGGTCTCCGGTTCCGGTGAGACCCAGAACCGTGGCGGAGCATTCCCATTCGAAGGTTACCGTCGCGGCATTGGCCACCGCCGCAGCCGCCAGCAGAACAGAAGCCTTCATGATCCCCCCTTCGTGAACATTCGAGCGCTACCATGGAACGGCGATGATGTATATCTTCTGATAATCCAGGGGGTTTTCCCGGTAGAGAAGCATACGGTTACCAGACACTCTGAATCGAATGTCCCCACCGGGAACCCCTGGCAGAACACAGTCGAAGGCATGTTCTCCCGAGGCGTTCCAGACATTGAAGAACACATCGTCCCGATCACCCCGGAGCACCCAGAGGTTTCCAGCGTCGTCCACGGTCATGGAGCCCACCGGGTGTTTGAAGGGGAGAGGATCGCACCATACATTGTACATCGGGTCTCCTCCCTCGGCGGCGGTGAGGAAGGCGGCGATGTATTCCCTTTCCCCGGCGATTTCGTCCGGGGTTTTCTCCACCGGAACCGTGGGCAGGGTGAGAACACCCCCGGAGCTACCATCAGGGTTGAACACCATGATGCTGTATCTGCCTTGGTCGTATGGGGCCACATACACCGTTCCCCTTCTGCGGTCCACCGTCCATGGCCGATAGAAAAAGGTGCTTATCAGAAAGTCGCCCAGTCCGCTCGGATCAAACAGGGTCAGATCCGAGATGTACTTGACGGAAGGCTCCCAGGTCATTGGAAAACTGCCCAGAAAGCTTTCCACAAAAACCTGATCGTTCTCATGGTGGATGGCGGATCTCATCGCTACATAGGATGAGTCTCCCACCATTACAGGATCGAGAGGAATGTTCTGGACCGCTTCAAACTGAAGCCCCAGGTATTCTCCCCCGGGGTTGAACCGCATCAGACCGCCCTGGTAGGGGTCGAAGACGCCCATGTCTCCGTTGGGCCACACAATAAGGCCGTAGGCCTGCACAATCTCACCCGGGCCGCTTCCCCCGCGGCTGATTGTTCTCTGATGGGAACCGGTGTCAGAGTAGAGCCTGATGTTGCCCGCCGCCCTGTCCAGAACCGCGAATCCCCCGAAGGGCATGAACTCCGCACCCAGTATGGCCCCGAAGATGTACGCCGAATCTCCAAGTTCCACGCCTACCGAGTCAATAATCGAAAGGGTGCATAAAGATACCCCGGACTCGGCGGGGATGGCTGCGTTTTCGCATCCTGAAATGAGTAATACGCCGCTTATCACGAATATCAACCTGTTCATAGATGATTCCTCCAGTTGTGTTCCGCAAGAATATATTCAAAACACGCCCTGTCAACTGCCGGCGGGGGCCTTGCTCCGGAACCCGGGGCCGGGGAAGCGGGTAGCAGTAATCGGGCTGTTCTGAACGCATGGTTTTTGCGGGCCCGTTCTGTTATCCTATCACATTGATAGGTATGGATGAAATGAAGCACGGAGCCTGAGTTCTGTCCCAAGTATTGCGCTGATATGGAACCCGTTATGGAAAGGACGAAACAGTGATGAAGATTCTGCTTCTCATGGTTATGGCCGGAGTTGCCAACTCCGGATACATTCACCCCGATGTTCTCCAGAACATGGCCGGGGCTGTCCCCGGAGAGCTGGTTCCCATTGTGGTACACATGAGCGCCGCTCCGGACATTGACTGGATTCAGGCCGCCACCGCGGGAATGACCCGGGGGGACAGGCAGCAGTTCGTGGTGGAGGCTCTCAAGTCCAACGCTGCGCTTTCACAGCAGAGTGTTCTGGCATTTCTGGAAGACCACCGGGTTGAAAGGCTGGTTCCCTTCTGGCTGCTGAACGGTTTCTACTGTGAAGCCGCGCCTGAAGTCGTGAGGCTTCTCGCCGCCAGGCCCGATGTCCGCTTCATTGACCACGGCGCCCCGGAAGGCGCTCTAATCGAGCCTGTGGAGCGCCGGGAGGCAACCAGGGAAGAACTGCTCATGGCGAACGCCTGGGGTGTGGACAAGATCAACGCCCCTGATGTGTGGGCCCTGGGCTACGAGGGGCAGGGGGTGATCGTTGGCGTCATCGACACCGGTGTGAACTACAACCATTCCGATCTCGGGAACAACATGTGGCACGACACCGATGCCGGCTACCATTACGGTTACAACTTCTACGGAAGCGGCAACCCTCTGGATCCCATGGACGATGACGGTCACGGAACCCATTGCGCCGGCACAGTGGCCGGCGACGGCACCGCGGGAACCCAGACCGGCGTGGCGCCCTCGGCCACCATCATGGCTTTGAGGATCCACTACTACACCGGCGGTTTTCCCACCTGGATACAGGCCATGGAGTTCGCCACCGAGAACGGCGCTTCGGTGCTCACCATGTCACTGGGAACAACCCCGGTGGGCAATGCCACCCTCAGAACAGCTGAGGAGAACCTTCTGCTCGCGGGTGTGTACCACAGTGTCGCCGCGGGCAACAGCGGGTCCGGAGCGGGAACCATCAGGGCCAGCGGTGACTGCCCTCCCCCCTGGTTCCATCCCGATCAGATTTTTGAGGGCGGCCAGACCGCGGTGGTCACAGTAGGAGCAACCAATACCAGCGACCAGATCGCCAGCTGGTCCAGCCGGGGTCCGGTGACCTGGTGGGGAGGCGTGTCCCCCTGGTTCGATTACAGTGATTCACAGCCCCTGATCAAGCCCGACATCAGCGGCCCGGGTGTTGATGTTCTCAGCACCGCCCTTTACAGCGGATACACCACCATGAGCGGCACCTCCATGGCCACGCCTCACCTGGCGGGAGTCGCGGCGCTGCTTCTCAGCATCAACCCTGAGCTCACCGTCGCACAGCTTGATTCCCTCATCGAGATGACTTCCCTCGACCTGGGCTCGGCGGGCAAGGACAACACCTACGGAGCCGGCAGGGTGGATGCCTACCAGGCTGCGCTGGCAGCGCTTCAGATGGTGGGTACCGAGGGCGAAACCCATTTTGATGTCCCGCCTTCCGCGCAGCTTCTTTCCGGCGTTTCTCCCAACCCCGTTTCGAACGCGGCGGCCTTTTCCCTCCACATGCCCTTTGAGGGGGCGGTGTCCATCCAGGTATTCGATGTGGCGGGCAGAGCCGTGGCGCAGGTTCACTCCGGCAACCTCGCATCGGGTACCCACAGCTACATCTGGAGCCTTCCCGAGAACCTGGGCAGCGGCATTTACTTCGTGCGGGCCGCGACCCCGGCCGGCACCGCGGCAAGCCGTATGACCGTGGTTCGCTAGAAGCTCCGCAAGCCTGTCGATAGCAGGGGCAGCCCCGGCGGGTTGCCCCTTCCGTTTGTTCCACACGGGCAAGCCTCGCTATAATGCATGAGGTTTGCCTTTGTACCGCTTCGGGTGTTTTCCAATGACTCAGTCGGGGGTACTTCTATGAAACGCGCTGCTGTTTATGGTTTTACTTTGTTCATGATTGCATCGGGATGCGGATCACCGGCGGTGGACGGCGATACCTGGCTTGTGGCCACGGAAAACGACACCGTAACTGTCCGCGAGGCCGGAGTATTGTGGGAAGGCCTCGAAGAATCGGACAGAGCCTTCTTCGCACGGTCGGATAATCCATCCCGGGAGTTTGTGGAAGCGCTGGCGGGAAAGGCGGCGCTGGAGGTCCTTCTTGATTCTTCAGGCATTCTTGACGATCCCGATCTGACAGCCTTTACGTCGTCATGGCTCAGGGTGGAATCCGCCATCCGGGCCAGGTCTCTGCTCGCTCATGAAGAGATGGCTTCTGTCAACGATTCCGACCTGGATTTCTTCAGGGCACGGGAGGGCGTGATGGCATGGTTCACCCTTGAGGATACTGGACCAATTGGCCCCCTGCCTCTAACCGAGCTTCCCCGCGAGCTGGCTTCAGCGCTGAACGGGCTCAGCCCCGGGCAGAGCGTTGTTCTGGAGGAGTATGGAAGCGTGGCCCTCGATTCCCTTTATGACAACATGCCCCATTCCCGGCCTTCGGCGGAACCGGACAGCACCCTCATCCAGATCATCGGCTACGGCAGGGAAAGGTTTCATTACCTGAAAACCTATTATGTCCTGCGAAGTGATCCGGGAACACTGGTCAGCCAGGGTTTGGGGGATATCTCATCCATCCCGGAGGACTCGGTCGTTGTTTCATCCCCGCTCGGAGAATGGACCAGGGGGCAGCTGGAGCAGGAACTCCGCTTCTTCCAGACAAGGGTTCCCTACCTGAGTTCAGGCCCTGAATGGATAGACATGATAACTGAGAACCTGTTCATGCAGAGCCACTTCAAAAACCTTCTCCAGGCCCGGTACCCCGCCGCAGCCGACTCCGTTGTTCAGGCCTCGCTGGCATTCAGCAGGCGCCGCGGAGCGGAACTGCTGATGAGGGAGCATGTTCTTCGTCATGTCGAGGTTACCAGGGAAGACCTTGAGCGGGAGTACTCACTGCTTTCCGAGCCGGTACTCACCGCCGAGCGGCGGGTTTTCGCGACGGCGTCTTCGGGAATCGAAGACCTTGACCGGTTCCGGAGTTCTCTTCTCGAGCCCGGGGGTCCGGAATCATTTCCACCTGTTCCGGGGCTTTCCGCCTCCCAGGACAGCCCGGGTGTGACAGTGCCGCTGATGAGGGTCGGTCTTCCCGGAAACATCTCATCGGCGCTGTTCGACATTGATGCCGACGACACCACCACCTGGATGGGTCCCTTCGAGATAGAGCCCGGCTTCTTCGGGGCGTTCAGGCTTCTGGAGGTGATTCCCCCGAGGCCGGCCACAATTGATGAGCTGGAAGACAGGCTTCGTGACGCGGCGCAGAACCGTCTCGAGGCCGAGTACACTGACGGGTTTCTTCTTGAACAGAGAAACAGGTTCGGTGTGAAGGTAAACGAGCAGGCTCTTCGCGGGCTTCCGGCGTCTCCGGAGCTCTGGAAGGAGATTTAGCCCCCTGCTCCAAAGGCTTGACACGCCCTGTGACCGGCGTTATGAAACCCATTGTTCCTTGAGTGCAACCCCAACATAGAAGGAGTATCTTAATGAAGATTACCGCTCTTATCGTGGTACTGCTCGCAGGGCTCGCCCTTGCGGCCCCCCCCAGCCAGCTCGGCCACCTGAACCAGGAGCTGATTCCCGTAGGCGTAAGCCTTGAAGATGTCATCTGCTCCCAGCCCTTCGTCTTCGCGAACCTCGTGAACGGCGTTGGCTTCTCCCAGCCCAACAGCTGGATGATCGCCGACGACTTCACCTACGCAGTTGATGGCTACATCGACAACATCGAAATCTGGGCCATCTACGCTTCCGCCAGCTGCACCGGATTCAACATTCAGCTCCGCTCCGACAGCGGTTCCGGCCCCGGAGCCATCGTTCAGAGCACCACCTCCGGCACCCCCTACCACGAGAACACCGGTCTCTCCCAGTGGGGATACGCCATCTGGTACACCGAGGTCGCGCCTACCGACAACATCACCTTCACCGGTGGAACCAAGTACTGGTTCGCCATGCAGACCACCGGCGGCGCCGGCGCTCACTACTGGCTTTGCACCAGCCAGACCTGGGCCGACCAGACCTACTTCAGCCAGGACAACGGCGGCAGCTGGATCACCAGCCAGGCTGCCTGGGGCGAAGCCTACGAGCAGTTCATGATTCTCAGCGGCGCGGAAACCTCCCTCACCCGTGACTCCTGGGGAGCCATCAAGTCCCTCTTCTAAGCCGGCCGAATCGAATTGACCCACCGGGGGGAGGCGAAAGCCTCCCCCCTTCTTCAAATCGGAGGATTGTCAGCCATGAAAAATCTTCTGCCCGTATTGGTCCTGATTGCCGCCGGGGTTTGTGCCGCTGGCTTTTCCGCGGAGTTTGAGGGTGGGCTGGTGTGGCAGGCCCGGAACGACTTTCGAATTCCAAACAACCCCGAAGCCACTGAGATCGACCTTGTCGACCTTGCGGGCGCCGGTCCGGTGGGAGCGGGAAGAGTGTTCATCAACTGGGATCCGGGCTACAGGCACCGGCTGCAGATCACCCTTGCCCCGCTGCAGATTGCTGAAAGCGTGGAGCTTTCCGAAGAGGCGGTTTTCGAGGGTACGGTGTTTCCCCCGGGGGCAACCGATGTCGTTTTCAAGTTCAACTCGTGGCGGGTTGGCTACGGTTACCTTTTTCATGAAGGTGAATCATGGCGGTGGCGTTTCGGGTTTACCGCCAAGATCCGTGACGCGAAGATAAGCCTGGAACAGGAAAACCTCTACACGGAAAAGACCGACCTGGGTTTCGTGCCCCTGCTCTACCTTCGGGGGGAGTACATGTTCTGCCCCGGCACCAGCTTCGTGCTTGATTTCAACGGTCTTGCCGGCGGTCCCGGCCGGGCTTTCGATGTGTCGCTGAAACTGAGCCGTGAAATCAGCGACAGGGTGAGCCTTCTCGGGGGTTACAGAACCATCGAGGGCGGCGCCGATGTTGAGTCGGTGTACAGTTTCGCCTGGTTGAACTACGCGGTTCTCGGCCTGGAAGCAAGGTTCTGAGGCGCCTACTCTCTGACCCCCACCGGAAAGATGTACAGGGGTTCAACACCGTCCAGCCTCAGCAGCCGGGCCACATCCGCCTCTCTGAATGCCCCCACGGCGCATGTTCCCAGACCCAGCGCCACAGCCTGCAGGTAGATGTTCTGTCCGGCGTGACCGGCTTCCATGTCCACATAGCGGGTTCCCCGGATACCGTAGTGATCCGTGGTTCTGGAGTAAATCGCGGATAGAATCAGGGTCGCCGAGGCCCGGGCCATCCAGGACTGGCCCAGGCAAGCCGCCGCCAGTTCCCGGGCAAGGCCCTCACTGTGGAACAGGGGAACAAGGTGGTGCTCCACCGGAGAGTACCGGTACAGCCCCGGCTCGAGCCCGGAAACCCTGTCCACCACGCAGAGCGCTTCCAGAGGGTATGTCGCCCCGGCGGAGGGAGCAGTTCGCCCTCCCCTGGCGCCGGTTTTGCCCTGGGCCGCCCACAGCAGTTGTGCAAGCTGCTGCAGGGTCAGGCTGTCGGTTTCGCTGAAGGAACGGACAGATCTCCTTTCATCGAGGGCCTGGGAGAGGCTCATCCCCCCGGTGGTATCCGGCGGTGGCAGGGGAACCGGAGAGGGCAGCCTGAACATTACGGCGACGAGGAAAACATACAGGAACATACTATCCCCTTTCATTTTCCATTCACATAAGCCACCGCTTTCCATTCGTCAATCCGCGGGGAATCCGATGGAACAAGTCAGTTTTTGCCGGGTAGAAAAGGGGCAACCCTGACAGGAAAGGAGAGAAATTGACAACGGTACTATTGAGCTTCGCCGCAGTATCTCTGTTTTTCCTGCAATCCCTTCCTGAGTTTCCCGTTGCAGGTTTTGAGGCGAAGCCCGACACGGTCACTGTGTATGTCAGCGATCCGATGGCCATCAGTGAGCTTTTCGCGGATATCGCGGAGATGGTGGGGCCCAGTGTGGTCACCATCAATTCCCGCACCACCGTCACCACCACATCCCCGGGTTTCGGGATGACTCCCTGGGGTTTCTACGGATTCGGCCCCCCCCGGGAGAGGGAGTTCACCCGCAGGGGTCTGGGCAGTGGCGTCATCGTCACGGAAGACGGTTTCATAGTCACGAACCATCATGTAGCCGGAGAGGCCCATGAGCTGGAAGTTGTTCTTTCCAACGGTGAGGTGTATCCCGGGAAACTGGTGGCGTCCGACAGCAGAACCGACCTGGCTGTGATTCGCATCGAAGCCGAGGGACTTCCGGCGGTTGCCATGGGCCAGAGCCGGGGAGCCAGGGTGGGGGAATGGGTGCTGGCCATAGGCTCCCCCTTCGCCCTGAGCCAGACCGTTACCCAGGGAATCATCAGCTTTCTGGGACGGGAAGGGGTGGGCCTCGCGGACTACGAATCCTACATCCAGACCGATGCCGCAATCAATCCCGGCAACAGCGGCGGCGCCCTGGTGAACCTTCGGGGCCAGCTTATCGGAATCAACACCGCCATCGCCAGCCGCACCGGCGGAAACCAGGGAATCGGTTTCGCCATACCGGTTGAAATGGTGCAGGATGTTATGAGCGACCTGATTCTCTACGGCGAGGTCCGCAGGGGATGGCTCGGTGTGGTGATACAGGAGCTTACCGAGGAACTGCGAAGCCAGTTCGGGGTTCAGGACGGGATTGCCGGTGTTCTGCTGGCGGACATTCTTCCTGATACCCCCGCATCGGGTTCCGGTCTTGAAAGGGGCGACATCATCATCGCCGTGGAGAGTGAGCCGGTTTCCTCCGTCCCCTCATTCCGAAACAGGATAGCCGCCACAGAACCCGGAACCAGGGTGTCTTTCTCGGTTCTACGCAATGGCAGGGAGCGCACTGTAAGGGTGCGTCTCGGCTCGCAAACCGACGCCCCCGCCGCCGCCGGCCAAACTCCGCGGGTTCAGGAATCCGAACGTGGCTGGCGGCTTCAGGAGCTGGACGGGAACCGGGCGGAGCGTCTTGGAATACATAATACTGAAGCGGTGCTTATCGTGGATGTTTCCCCGGACGGCAACGCGATGAGAGCGGGACTTCAAGCGGGAGATGTGATTCTGGAAGTGAACCGCAGAAGAGTGAGAACACCCGCCGATGTGGAAAGCGCACTGGAAAACTCGATTGGAAACGCTTTGCTTCTTGTCTGGCGCGACGGCAGAACATCCTTCATCGTGATGCGCCTGTAGACATCTTCCCCCCCCACCCCGGCGGGCGCCGGTTTCACCCCCCTTTCCGGCGCCCGCTTCCCTCTTCCTTGATGGAAGCCCCCATCTTCCGCAATGTTACCCCCGTCACGCAGATTCCGGAAAGAGAGGCTGGAGGTATTTTAATGCTCGATACACTTGACAGAATGTTGAAAAAGGTGGAGGCGGACTACGCCGACATCCGCTACGAACGGATGCTGACCTCCAGCGCGGACTTCATAAGGGACCAGTTGAAGGGGGTGGACTCGGTTTCCACAGACGGATTCGTTGTGCGGGTCTTTCGTGATCATGGCTTCGCTTCCGCCACGGTAACCAGGAAAGAGGATGTTCCCGAGGCCCTCAAACTGGCTTCGGAGGGAGCCACGGTGATGGGCCGCAGCGGGAAGACCGTTGTGCTGGCTGACGCGCCGGCGGTCAGTGATGATGTGGAGCCTGATCTCAACGGCGACCCCTCGCACATCCCCCTGCAGGACAAGGTTGACCTTGTCCGGAAGTACAGCCGCATAATGATGGACATGCCCGGGATTGCCACCACCAATGTGGGCTACTCCGAGGTGGACCGGGAAAAGTTCTTTGTCAGCACCAGGGGCGCTGGAATCAGGGAAAGAATTGTCACCCTGGCCATCGGCGGAGAAGCGGTTGCGAAAAGGGGAGACCTTCTTCAGAACATTCGCGTATCCGTTGGGGGCGCCGACGGTTATCACAGGCTCTTGAACCGGGATGACGAGTTTGTCAAGCGGGGTGAACTGGCGGCGAAGCTGCTTGATGCCGAACCGGTGAAGGCCGGCACCTTCGATGTGGTTCTGAATCCATCCATGACCGGTGTGTTCGCCCATGAAGCCTTCGGACACTTCAGCGAGGCGGACATTATCGAGGACAACTCCTCACTCCGGGCAAAGATGGCGCTGGGCGCCGAGCTTGGCAGTGAAGCCGTGAACATAGTGGCGGATTCCACCATGCCCGGGCAGGTGGGCTACTACCGTTACGACGATGAGGGAGTTCCTGTAAGAAGGGTCCAGCTGATGAAGAAGGGGGTTCTCACCGGAAGGCTTCATTCCCTCCGAACCGCCGGAGAGTTCCGTGAGTCTCCCACGGGCCACGCCGTCGCCGAGGATTACCGGTACGAACCCATAGTGAGAATGGGCACGATCTTTTTCGAACCGGGGGAGCCGGGTTTTCAGGAACTCGTCGACCGCCTTGGAGACGGCTTGTACCTGTGCGACGCAAAGGGCGGCCAGACCGCCGGAGAGAACTTCACCTTCGGCGCCCAGTACGGTTATGCGGTGAAAGACGGCAGGATAGGCCCCATGGTTCGAGACATCAACATAATGGGCAATCTTTTCACTACTTTGAAAAACATAGAAGCCGCCGCCGGGGATTTCCATCTCAACGAGAGGGGAGGGTGCGGCAAAGGCCAGCTCAATATCAAAAGCGGCCACGGAGGCCCCTCGATTCTTATCCGCGGCATGGTTGTAGGGGGTGTGTGATGGAAAAGCTTCTTGAACTTGCCTCGAAGTCCGGTTGCAGCGCCGAGATCTATCAGCAGCGCACTCGAAGCGTTGAACTCACCCGCAGGGAGGGAAGGGTGGTCGACACCTCCGCCTCCATCCAGTCAGGCTGCGCCATAAGAATTATCAGAAACGGCAGAATGGGCACCGCATACACGAAGAACCTTCTGGACAGGCAGGCTCTTCTGGATCGCGCCCTTCTGTCTCTCGAGAACGGCCCGGAAGTGGAGTTCGAATTTCCCCGGACAGTAATCGAGCCCGACACCGGAGCGTGGCACGATAAGGTTGAACATTCCGGTTTTCCCGAAGCACAGGAAGCGTGTGTCGAGTTGGAGGATCTGGCGGGCTCCCTCGGGAGGGACTGCCTGGACACCAGCGCCGGCAGCGCCGCTGAAACCGTGAGGATCATGAATACATCCGGCACCGACATCCTTCACCGAAGCACGGGGATGACGGGTTGGATATCCGCCAGGTATCCCGGCACGGAAACCGGGCTTAACGCCGGTTTTGCCGGAGAGTCCGGAATTCCTGTCAACCCGGAGGTTGTGCGCAATCTCTGCGAAATGTACACGAGTTCCCTTCCCGAGGTTCGGGCCGGCGACGGCAGAATGCAGGTCATGTTTCTGCCGGGAAGCCTTTACGGAATTATATGGCGCCTGACCGCCGCGGCGGGGGCCAGGGCCTTCCATTCCGGCGCCACACCCCTGAAGGACAGGAAAGGGGAATCGGTTCTATCCGGGAAACTCACTCTGGTCAGCGATCCCTCCCTCGACCCCCCGGTGGCCAGAAGGGCGTTCGACGACGAGGGAGTGCCAACCCGGCGTCTGGCCATCTTCGACCGGGGCGTGTTCACCGGCTCCTACACGAACCTCTTCTATGCCGCGAAGCTGGGAATTGAACCCACCGGCACCGGATTCCGTTCCGGAATGTGGGGCGGAGACACGGTATCCCTGGCGCCGGAACCAAGCTTCCGAAACGGCACCTTTCAGACCGGAGAAGCAACCTTCGAGGAGATGCTGGGGATGATGGACAGGGGAATCATTGCCTTCGGTCTGCTGGGAGCCCATTCGGGAAACATCATCAACGGGGATTTCTCTGTCGGGTTCAACCCCGGGCTTCTGGTGGAAAAGGGAAGGATTGTGGGCAGGGTAAAAGACGGCATGATGGCCGGGAATGTCTACGATGTTCTCAAGAGGGTTGTGGCGGTCCAGGACCGCCCCTTCAACCCCGGCTCTTCGCGGCGTGATCCCGCGGTGCTTCTCGATGGCGTGAGCGTCTCCGGAAAGTAATCTCCGTGCCCGGTGTGTCGAAATGACGCACCGGGCATTCATCCGCCGCCGGCAACCCTTGCGTCTGGCGTCATATCATATTGTTCCTGTTGCATATAGCCTCCTTCCGCAGTTCATTGGCAAGGGTTTTGCATTTACATTTGCTGCGGCAAACCCTGAAAAGGGATAGAAGCGGAAAGGAGAAAGAATCATGAGACTGGTAAGGCAGAACCGTGAGACGGGTCTCACCCCCTACGACATGGTGAGAAACATGAGCAGGGTTTTTGAAGGGCTCTGGCCTGAACTGGACGGAACGCAGGAGTTCCAGTGGGCGCCCCCGGTGGATATATGTGAGAAGGGCGACTCCATTGTGTTCAAGGCCGAACTCCCCGGCATTCCCAAGGACAGCATCGAGATCGAAGTGGCCAACGGCGTTCTCACCATTCGGGGCGAGAAGAAGACCGAAGAGGAGAACTCCGGCGACACCTGGCACCGCCGGGAAATGCGGTACGGCTCCTTCACCCGAAGCTTCAGCCTTCCTCTTGATGTAAAGCACGACAAGGCGGAAGCCAACTTCTGCGACGGGGTTCTCACCATCACCATCCCAAAGGAGGAGAAGGCTCTTCACCGCAAAATCGCCATCAAGGGCTGACACGCTTCCCGCCTGAACCCTCTGGGGTGCGGTCATCGGGCCGCACCCCTCTTGCTTTTCATCATTGTTATACTTGACCGGGGTATTCAGGGAGGTGCTACCATGGCGTTTCTGGAACTGGCCGAAGCCGCGAGGACGGTTCGACGATTCGATGAAAGCGTTCCCCCGGGCCGTGAGGATCTGCGTGAAATGATCAGGGCCGCGTCTCTGGCGCCCTGCGCGGCGAACCTTCAAAGGCTGCGGTTCTCCATAGTAACCGGTGAGCGGGAGCGGGAGAGGCTTTTCCGGGGCCTTGGCTGGGCCGGCTATCTCGAGGACTGGCACGGGCCGGAGAAGGGACGGCGCCCCTCGGCGTACATCATCATATCCTCCCCCGCCGGGGATGAAAAGCCCTTTACGAAAACAGACGCGGGGATCGCCGCCGCCTACATCGCCCTGGCAGCCAGGGATATGGGCTACGGGTGCTGCATGATGCTCTCCTTCTCCAGGGATGATGTAACCGAAATCGCGTGCACACCGGGCCTGCTTCCGGAACTGGTACTGGCCCTGGGTGTTCCGGCGGAAACCGTTGTTCTTGATGAATACGCAGGTTCCATTCGATACTACCGCGACTCGCTGGGAAGGCATCATGTTCCCAAGATGACCCCGACGGAACTCACAGCTAAGGAGATATAGTGTTCAAATCCCATACTTTCACAGGAAGACGGGCTGAACTTGTCAAAGCCCTTCCCCGGGAGTTCTGCCTGGTGGTTCCCGCGGCTCCCTGCCTTCCCTCCAGCGCCGACGGCGCCCATGCCTATGTGCCTTCCCGGAACCTCTACTACCTCACCGGGGTCACCCAGGAGGGATCCTGGCTGTTCATGTGGCGCCTGGCGGGGCAGGACGAGGTGAAGGAGTGCCTGTACATAACCCCCTACGACGAGGAGTACGCGAAATGGTACGGTACCGTCCTCACCAGAGAGCAGGCCGGGGAAACCAGCGGAATTTCCGATGTCAGGTTCACCGGAGGGCATGAAAAGTTCCTCTCCAGGCTGATCTGCAGGGAGGGGGTGAGGGAACTCTTCATGGACTGGCACAGAACGCCAATGGGCGAGTTCACCGGAAGGGGGCTTGCCTTCGCCAATTCGGTGAGGCACTCCTTCCCGGAGGTGACGGTGCGAAGCGGGGCGGACCTGATTTTCCGGCTTCGCATGATCAAGGACGAAGAGGAAGTTCGTCTGATCCGGGCCGCCACCGAACTCACCCGGAAGGGATTCGAGCAGGCGCTCAGCCGCCTGCGGCCCGGAATGAAGGAATTCGCCTTTGAAGCCGAGCTTCTCTACCGCTGGGCTCTGGAGGGCGAGAAGACACCTGCCTTTCCCGCCATCTGCGCCGGCGGTTCCCGGGCCACCTGTCTCCACTATGTTGAAAACAGCGCGGAACTTCGGGATGGCGAACTTCTTCTTGTGGACCACGGCGCCATGAAGAACCTCTACTGCGCCGACATAACCCGGACAGTTCCGGTGAACGGAAAGTACAGCCCGAGACAGAGGGAACTGGTGGAGATGGTGCTCCTGGTCCAGGAGAAAGCCATAGAGCTTCTCCGTCCCGGAAAGCTTCACCGGGTGTGGAACGAGGAAGTGAATCAGTTCTACAGGGAACTGATGCTCTCCCGGGGAGTGATAGCCAGTCCCGGAGACTTCGAGAAGCTCTACTATCACGGGGTGGGACACCACCTGGGGCTGGACACCCACGACGAGCACATCCCACAGCTTCCCATCGCCCCGGGCATGGTGTTCACGGTTGAACCGGGTTTCTACTCCGCCGAGGAAGGGATCGGGATAAGAATAGAAGACGATGTCCTGGTGGGTGAGGCGGGCAACACCGTTCTCTCCG
>Ga0334890_1000905_pt1 | contig 45898 bp, 39 predicted proteins | sample GraSluR1_MG_3_FD_207220 | JGI IMG/M metagenome (GOLD analysis project Ga0334890, IMG submission 207220) | Sludge microbial communities from methane-producing bioreactor in Wageningen University, Netherlands - Granular Sludge_31_08-R1 | ecosystem: Engineered > Bioreactor > Anaerobic >... | reverse complement strand
GCTCGTAGAAGGGATGCCCCGGCGACTGCGGCAGGTCCCTCGTGGGCACCCAGAAATCCGTCTGCCGCTCCACTTTCCGCCGCCCCAGCGCCATGGCCGTGTCCTCCGTGACCTGTGATCTCCAAGCTGGTCGGCAATCTAGCATATCTAGATAGCGCTGTCAAGGCGACTTCTGCGGCGGACTGTCAGGGTCTGGTACAGCTCGGCCCCCGTGTGGCGCGCCCGTACCGCGTCAACCGAGATGAGGACGCGGCGGAGGTCTTCGACGAGCCCGTCGGCAATGGCGGTCTTTGTCGAAGGGCACGTGATTGTGCAGGCGGAGGCGAACGCATTGCCCTGCATTATGCGTCGAGCGGGGAGCTGGCGCCGCTGATCGTGCCCGGCTGCCACTGGCGAGCCCTGCCCGCAGATCTCGCCTCCGATGAGCAGGCGCAGCGGTATAATAGGACATGGTTGCGACGACACTGAGCCCCATCGGAGCGCACACATGCCGTCCCAAATCGAAACGGTATGCCGACGAATCATGCGCCACATGGCCGCCACCTGGCAACGGCTTCCGGCCTCCTCGCAACTCCTCGAACCACTCCCCATGCTCACCAGTGTGCGGCGCTTTCGCCGCGGTCATGTCGTTGAATCGAGCGACGATACGTCAAGCTTCGCCGCGATCGAAAAGGCCCTTTCTTGCACGCCGCCGGTTCTCGTGTACCTGGAAGCCGGACCGGGCGGTGGCAAGACGGCGGCCTTGCGTTGGGCAGCACATGAATTCAGCAGGTATGCGATCGCTGGAGGCTCCACGTCGCTTTTGCCCATCTACATCGACCTTGGGCACCACGATCGCCTTCCGAAATCTGGACTCGCCGGTCTGATTGCTGCACACCTTCGCTTGCGCACCCCGATTGACTATGGGGCGCTTTGTGCCAAGCCCGATTCGAGCGTCGTATTACTTGACGGGCTCGATCTCTCTCGATCTCGAGGGTTCGTGGCCCAACTCGTTCACGCGGCGTCCGAGCTGGCTGTCGTTTCCCAAGCCCGAATTGTGCTTGCGGGCCGGTCCGATTATTACATCACTGGGCTTCTCGACGAGTTGGACGAGTCTGTGAGGATCCAGCTTGGCCCATTGGAGTCACAACACCGCGACGCATGGTTGAACGGCGCAGTCGCTCCAGCCGCACAGGCGCAGTACAGAGACCTCGTCGCACGGTACCCCCACTCTACTGACCTACTCGGCATTCCCCTGTTTTTCGGAGTGGTTGCTTCCCTATGTATCGACACGGGCACAGATCCGCCGCCAGTCCCCCTGAGTGCCTATCCAGGGGGCACGGGGCTACTTGATCGCTTCGCTACGTACGCTGCGCTTCGCGCGTGCGCAGCCGGCGGGCTACCACTGGACACGACTCTCTACGAGGTCTTCGACACGCTCGAACGCTTGACGCTTGCCGCGATCCGACAAGGCTTCTGTGACCGTATTCCTGTACAGAACCTGCAAGGCCTGTATGACTCGTTGGATGCACTCGATGAGCCCTCTCCGTGGCAACGCTGCCTCAAGCAATGGACCGCTGCACGCCAGATCGCTCGGCGCGCTGGGCTTCTTGTCCCCGAGTCCCGCGCCAACTCGTATGTCTTTATCCACCAGCATTTCGCAGACTACTTTGCAGGTCGCGCGCTCGCGCGACGCCTGCGCCGGGCGGCACAGCTTGACGTGTTCGAGGACGAACTGTATGGCTACCTTTGTCAGCGTCGCTGCGATGGCGCTGTGACACACGCGATTGCCATCCTCGGAACCGAACCTGGGGGTGAGCCACTTGTGCATCACGCACTAGATCTGGTCCACAGCTTGGACGCCAGCGATTTGGAAGAGTTCTGGGCCGCGACTACGCCAACCGTGGCTTGCCAATGGCTAGAAGGAAAGCTCAAGAGTTGTTCGTACGAAGAGGGGCCAGGCGCCGACGATGCCAGTGTCGCGCGCGGCTTGGCATGTCTCGGCGGCCCTGCGCGTCCCGACTGGCAACTGTTCATCGGCGCGCTTGAACAGTTGGCCACACCGCACGCGCATGCGCTCCTTCTCGCGCTTGCCCGCAACCCCGCGATTCCGCGCAGGTGCCGTATCCGCGCCGCACACGCCCTTAATCGGGATCGCGCCACGTCATCGAAGCCGCTCCTTTCTGTGCTCGAAGACTGGATTGCGAAGCGACGAGCGGATCCGGAGCTCGGACGGGAGGCATTGCGGCTTGCGGTGCGGGTTGCGGGCGGCGAAGCGATGCGGCTCTTGCAGCCAATCTGTTTCGATCCATCCGAGTCACCTGAGACGCGCGCCATTGCTCTGGAGCAGCTCAGCCACATTGAGAACGCCGTGTCAGATCGCGAGCTCGGAGCGCTTGCCCGTGACACCGCACAGCCGGTTCCCTTGCGGTCGGCAGCCATATATGCCTTGGGGCAAAGACCGACCGCTGAACCGCTTGACTGGCTTGCTGACGTTGTCCTAGACCGAGCGAAGGACAGGGAAATGCGCTGGCGCGCCGTCGCTGTGGTCCACAGCAGACGAATCGCCTCGGCCGTACCGGCGCTCTTGTCGCTTGTTCAGCAGCGCGATGAAGACGAGAGTCTGCGATCCTATGCGCTTACGGCGGCGTGCGTTCTGGCGCCACAGACGTCGCTGCCCGCGCTCAAGAGGCTGCTCTTCGACAAGCACGAGAGCGCAACACTACGCCTCGGCGCGCTGCAGCGACTTCTGCAGACGCCTGGATCCGTAGAAGGGCCTGCGTTGGCGGAACTCTGCAGCGACGCGCTGGAGCCGCCAGACGTGCGTATCGCCGCAGTTCAAGCATTCTTCAAGATAGACCGAGTAACGGCCGCTGTGATGGCACCGGTGCTATCGCGTGACCCCATCGTCGGCAAAGTCGTCGCAGCCAACGAGGAGCGGTACGTGCGGCCACCGCGTGACGGCATGGAGATCATCGGGCCTGAGAAAGTCCTAACGGACGTGCAACGCGGCGATTCTGAGCGGGAGATGGCCATGCAGAAGCTCATCGCGACCAGGAGCACGCATGCCATCAACCTCGTGCGGACAGTGGCCCGAGATCATAACGAGAACATCCACATGCGGTGCGAGGCGGCAGTACAACTTTCACGGGCTGATCCACTGTCTGCTGGAGAAATCTTGCTGAACATCTACACCCAGTGGCAGTCGGACCGGCCATCGCCCACGGTAATCCGCGCAATGGGTCGTGCGCGCGCACAGCAGGCCGTGCCGCTACTTGAGTCGGCCTATCGCGCTCATAAGGGGGACGTATTCGTAATGACCCAGGCTGCCCTTGCGCTGGCCTGGATCAGGGACAGGTCGTCCATTCCCATCCTTGTCGAGTTTTGCACGAAATCAACAGGGTTAGAAAAGGACGTCGCCCGAGAATTGGCCAAGCTAGCCACCGAGACTGACGAGAATTGGCGCGCCATCTGCAGGGAGGCCGCGCGCTGCGATCTCGACCATAGGTGGCTCAAAGGTGTCGCCGCAAGCGCCCTGCGCCGAGTTGCGCCCTCGCACATCGAGTTTGAGTTGGAGCGTCAGCATTACCGCCGGCGAGTATTGATGGGTCTGTCACGCTCGCCCCTGGCAAGAGAGGAGTGTATCCAGCCGATCGACGGCACCAGCGCTGCCCTGCTGGCAAACTCCCTCCCGAAAAAAGAAGACGTCGTCCAGCAGTGCAAGCAGGCCCCGTTTGCCATCGGGCGCGAGGCCCAGGCGCAGCACCGCCAACTTGAGCAGGAATATATCATGATGGCTTTCTTACAACACTGGCGAGCGAGCGGAGGCCGCCCGAGTTTGCGTGAAGCCGAAGAATGGGCCAAGGCGAAGGGGTACCGGACCTCGAAATCGTCGCTGCAAAAGACCGCGACGTACCAGAGGTTCCGCCAAACTTTCGGATCCAAACGCGAGTTGCGCGAGGAGAAGTCATCGGGCAGCAAGCCGCGCGCGGTCTGACTGCGGACCGAGCCTGTCCACGCGCTGTCCAGCGTGGACATCATCATTTTCTCAACTCCTTACGCCAGTGGCACATACGGTGTCCACGTCAGTAATCCGCATGGACTGCCGCCGTCATTATAGAGGCGACAGGTTGTCGCTTCCGGCGGACCGACGCGTCGTCGCAGCGGCCTTGACCGCCCACAAGTGTGAGCAAAGAGCGACGTGGAGAACGCAAATGCTATTAGGCAACAACGAAGGCGGACAGCGGCCTCACCGCGGGATGAATCACAGTGGACCCCGGGAGTTCCGCCGCGGGTACCGGGAGGATGAACCCTTGCTGCTGGCTTACCACAACGGCTGGAGGATCCTGCTCCCGATCATTGAGATGTGGCGACTCTTTTGGGCCTGCAACTACGCCTGGCTCCTGCCGTTGGATTGGTATCGCTGGTCCGTGAACGGCTACGAGGGCAGCGAGTACGTGTGTCTGAGGGTCACGTCGTTGCCGCGACGGTTCGGCCTTGTGATGCACAAACGGGGCAGTCGGTTCCTGACGCTGAGCGATTGGGAGAAAATCGAGAAGGCGGTGGGCTTGGTTAGTGACGACGTGTTCCACCAATTGGCTGCGCGGTTCTGTAGAGTCTTCGTCGCTGACCGCCCGGAAGAACTCGTGCTACCCAAGCCGCTTCGACCTTTCTTTCACTTCCGGTTCGACGAAGCCGGCGGCTCCAGCCAGCCCGCCTACCGGATGCACCCGGAGCGGACGTGGCTCTTACTGGTGGGTGTTGCGCCGGGCCAGGGAGTCACGGCCGACGATGTCAACTGGGGCCTGTTTCGAAGTCCCCCGCCGTCCACTGCAGCGGGCGGTGAGATCGACTGGAGACAGTTTCTTATGGAGCCCCCAGCTCCGGCGAGCAGCACGTAGACAGGCCGGGTTCAGAACTGCCTAGCCACTCGCGGCCGGCTGGCCGATATCCCGAACGGCCAGCCGGCTTCGACTGTGCCCACTCGACGAAAAGGAGCGCGCCCTAGGCGGACTGCCGACAATTGCCACGCGTTTCGCCCCGCCGTGCCCACCCTGTGCATGATGGTAGTTCAGCTTGTCCGGCCAGCGGGCGGCTATCGACGCATGCGCATTTCGCCGTGACCCGCGCAAACACGGGGTCAGTAGAGGACAAACGCACGAAAGCTCGGACTTGACCGCCGCAGCCGACCGTCTGCTCGGGGAGCGGGGCTTACGCGCCAAAGAGACCTCCTGGTATTAGCGGGCTCTCCGGAAGAGATTGCCTCACGCCAAGAGGTATCCGCGCTCGTGACGGCCCGCACCGACCAAGCGAACGGTGGGATCCTGTGCTCCGTCTGAGCGCCGACCCGCGCGTGTGTCAGCGTTCCGTATGTCAGCGGTCAGCGTCATCGCGGGCCCAACCGAGCAGCCGCGATTTCAATACGGGTGGAACGAGCCAATGTGGAGCACTGCTCTGGAGGTGATGCCGATGCCGCGGCCGTGGCGTGAGACCGTGCGGGACTGGCCCGCGTTCTCTGCGCGTGTGTGGTACCTCGTGCAGGTGGTGTCGCTTGCGAAGGTCGCCGCGCCGCCGGCGATCCGTGCGACGCTCGCGTTCCGGGAGCCTCCGCAGGATGGCCGGACGTACGTGGTGCTGCTTCCCTTGCCGGTCCGGCTGGCGGGGCAGGTGACCGCGGACTTCTTGATCGCCGCAGGCCTCGAAGTGGCGTCGGGTGCCACGGTCGCGCCGCTGGACGCCGTGGGCGCGCACCTCCGTGTCCGGTTTGCACAGGATGCGGAGGGTGGCTGGCACGTCGATCGCGTTGCGGCTCCGGAGAAGCCCTGAGCATGCGACTCGCGCGAGCCCGACCGTAATCCGCGGCTGAACGATGGAGTGAGCGATGTCCCAACAGTATGCGATCCCACCGGGTGACGTGGAGTACCGCACGACGCTGCGGGATGCGCGCGGCGCCGATGCGTTGCGGCTCGGCTACCGCGAAGTGGTGACCATCGATGCGGATGGACAGGCGAAGGTCTTCAAGGACTCCGAGTACGTCGCGCTTGGCGACGGCCGGCTGTTTACCGCTGCCATGCTCGCGACGGGCAAGGTGGAGCTGGCGATCTGCGACCTGTGCCGCTACCCGCCGCGGCCGTCTTGGTGGCGGCGATGGTGGAGCCGGCCCGAGCCGCCCGCGTTGGGGGTCATGGTGCGCGAATCCGGCGCGTTCTGCGCGGGCTGCTCGCAGTTCGTTTGCCGCAGGCACGGGCGTATCGAGACGGACGGAGCCGTGCGGTGTACCGGGTGTGCGTGGTCGTATACCTGGCGCGGATTCTGGCGCGAATTGTTCTGCGAGCGCGTGGATGAGGACTCCTGATGGACCACCCCTGGCGTGACAAACTGATCGCCCTGATCGATGCGTTCCGGCCGGGGCCGCGCGACAAGGCCCTGCTGGCGCTGCGCCGGTTGGCGGAGGAGGGTCGCCTGTCGGAAGCAATGTGCCGGTTTCACTATCAGCGGCTTCTGCAGAACCCGCCACGGTACATTGGCAGTCTGGGGGCGCTCGCCCCGCCGCCAACCTTGGCGGAGTGGCGCGCTGCGGTGGTCACCGAAGTGCCGATCGGCGTGTTGACCGAGGTCGAGGGGGCCGAGTTCGGGATCCGCGTCTCGGACCGGGTCGAGCATTGGGCGGTGACCGGTGGAACCGGTGCGGGGAAGACGGTGACCCACCGGCGGCTCGCCTCAGCGGTGGCCGCGTCCTTCCCGATCCCCCAGCTGTTCTTCGCGCTCAAGCGCGACTACGTGGACATGGCACAGCTGCTCTCGGTCCCATGCGTGCGGGTCGCGAATGGCGGGTCTCCATGGTTCGGACTGCAGGCCCCAGCGGGCGTGGCCGATCGCGACTGGGCCATGGTGATCGCCCTGATCCTCGCGGCACGTTGTGGCCTCAAGCATGCCACGACGTCCATCGCGCGGATGCTGACCTGGCTGGTGGAGCGGCTCAACGCCGGTTGGGCGGGGGAGCGCCTCTGGCCCGATCTGCAGCTTCTCTGCGATGTCGCTGTGGCCGCGCCGCCGGCGCTCTTCGCCGCGAAGGAGGAGTACGAGCGCAGCAGCATTCAGGTGCTCGACGGCCTCGCCCACACGCTGGGGCCCTGGGCCCGCACGTTCCAGGGGATAGACCTGGAGCGCGACTGCGTTGCGCGCGGCATCAGCATCGTGGTGGACCTGAGCACGCTCGAGCCCCCGGCACAGTGGGTGGTGATCGACGTGCTGCTGAGCCAGTTGCTGATCGGCCCGCTGGCCCGTAACGAGAAGTGTGACCGGGCCAAGAATGTCGCGCACCTCGACGAGAGCGATTTGCTGGTCACCGACCTGGCGAACGCGACGTTCCCTGGTGAGCAGTCGCCACTGATGCGCATCCTCCGCCAGGGCCGGGAGTTCGGCATCATGATGGCGCTGGGGATCAACGACCTGGCGAAGACGTCCGAGTCGATTCTCAACAACATCCAGAACCTCGTCGTTCTGAAACACAACGCCCCCGCAACGATTACCAAGGCAGCGCGGGCGCTGATGCTTCACCCGCAGGCAACCGGGATCCTCAAGTCGCTCGATCGCGGCGATGCCGTCGTCCGCGTCGCCGGCTGGCCGGAGCCGGTGCTGGGGCATGTAACGTATGTCGCCCCGCACCGCGGGGAGGTGTGCACGCCGCCTCCCGAACTGTCCATCGTTCCGGCAAAACGCCTGCGCGAGCTTCCGGAATTGCAGGAGGCGCTGGCAAAGGCCACGGGGGAGCTGGGCCGGGTACGGAAGGGCGGCGCGCTGGTGCCTGGCAAACTGCAGGCGCACGTGCACGACGTTCTGGCTGCTTGGGTGCATCGGCCCGGCACGCCGCTGGCGCGGATCTGGCAGGCGCTGAAGGTCCGCGGGCCCAGTGTACAGGATGCCATCAAGGCCGCCCTCTCGCCGGAATTCGCCGAGATCCGCGATGAGCGCCTGGGTTCGGCCAAGGTCGCCCTGCTGCGCCCCACGGAGGCCGGCTACGCCCTGGTCGGCCGTCGGCCACCCACGGGCCTGGGGCGCGGGGAGCTGGTTCACCAGCATGGGGCCTGGTGGGCGCGTGATTGGGCGTTGCAGCAGGGCTACGAGGCATGGCTCGAGTGGTTGGTCTCCGGGACCCGCCATCCCGCGGACGTGGGCTACTGCGCGAACGGCACTTGGCACGTCATCGAGATCGTGGACACGTGCTTCAACAACCTCGCGGATGCGGTGCGGGCAAGCCTGCTCGTCTCCAACGCCGTGGAGACCGTCACGATTGTCACCAAGCTGAAGGGGGACCACACGCGCGTGCGCCAGCTCCTGGCTGCCGAGGATCTCGCCCCGGTCCGGGCGCGCGTGCACCTGACCACGTTCGACTACTACCTGCGCGCGGTGCACGGATGAGCCCAGGGCCACAGAAAGAGGCGTCGGCGGATGGTTCGCGGGCTGTCAGCCGGTGCGGTGGCGCCGGGGTTCTACTGGTGGGTGGGCGCTGGTGAGCGGCGTCCGGACTGGAGGTGTGCGATGGGCGTGTGTGTGAGTGTTGGCCAATCGGTCGTGGCGGCCGGGTCCGCCGGTCGCGGCACGCCTGCGGCGCGCATCGACGCGTACGACCTGACGGCGCTGCTCATGGTCGTGATCACGCTCGTCGCGCTGCGCCGGCTGCTCCGGCGGCGGTGAAGCGATGGGTGCAGCGCGTGTGGGCTTTGGTGGTGCATCAGCCACGCCCGGGTGGGTTTCCATGCCGTGTCAGGCACGCGTCCGTGGCACGGCAGCGGCCGGTCGTGCGGTGTTGATGCGGGGCGCAGATCATTGATGCCAGAGCGTACAGGAGCACCAAGCATGGCGCCGCATGATCCTCAACCGCAGCAGCCGGGTCCGCGACCCCCGCAGTACCGGCTCAGCTGGAGCCGCATCCTGGTTCCGCTCGTGTTCGTGCTCGCGCTGTGGTGGGCGTGGAATGCGGATCTTGCGGCCCTGTGGGACCGGGTGCTCGATGCGCTGCACGTTCGGCAGCGTGACCGCTACACGAGTCTCGCGCTGTTCGGAGCGGGCCTCGTGGGCCTGCTCCTCATCGTCAAGGCCCTGAACGCTCGAAGGAGTTGACCATGCAGCATTACGCGATCCAGAAGGTGAACGGCAAGCCGCTGCAGGTACGAACCGCAGCCGACGGCACGATCGAAGTCGACACGCTCTACCAGTTGGCGAACATCGGCTCGAATCGCGTACTCGTCCAGCAACACGAGGACGGTTCGAACCGCGTCGTGCATCGTGGGCAGCGCATCACGGTGCGGCCGCACGGCTCCTTCTCCGACGCGCCGCTGCATACGCGGGGCGCGTGCTGATGACCGCGCGGTCGTCCCTCGTGAACGCCCACGTGCGGGCGCTGGCGCGGACCGGCGGCACGGTGTCACGCAGACGTCAGCGAAAAGCAGCGGGCCTGTGGTAATTGATGAGGAAGAGGAACGCGGACGATGGTGCATGAATCAGCAACGTCAGGGTCGCCGGGGCCACAGCCGCCGCGGCGCACGCCCCGGCGGCGATGCCGATGGGCGCGGCGGCGAGCTATCGGCGCCGTGCTGTTCACGCTCCTGTTCATCAGGGGCAACGGGCCGGCGGTGCGGGAGGGCGCCAGCACGTGCCTCGCTGAGCACATGCCGCGGTGCGACAGCGTGCTCGAGGGGCTCCGGGTTCTGCATTGGGGGGCCGCACACCGGCGTGGCGATGCCGGCGGTCCTGCTCGTGGGGCTGGTGGCCCTGGTGAAGGTCCTGGTGGGGGGCAGGCCCTGACGCGCCGCCGCGCGCGAGTTGGCGCGGTCGCGGCGCACGCAGCCCGCTGCGAGCGGCTTTCGATGTGCAAAGTTCCGGTGGGCAGCGGGACGGGCTTGTGGCCCGTTCAGCTGTTCCCCACACCCAAGGGAGGCAGGTTATGCCGTACGAGATGTTAGTCAGTCGTCGTGAGCCCGGTCTGATCGTGTTGGTGCTGGACGACAGTCCCAGCATGGGCAGCCCGCTGCCCGGCTCGTCGGACGCCAAGTTCACCTGGGTCGAACGCTACGCGGGGCACCTGCTCGAGGAGATGCTTGCCCGCAGCACGGTGCCCGCGGGCGAGCAATGGGTTATCAAACAGCGCTACTTTCTCTACACCCTCATGTACGGCGGCGAAACGCGCGTGTGGGGTGACGGCCTCCAGGACATCCAGGCCGTCGTCGAGCGCTACGCCGCCGCGGGCCGCTCGTTCGGCCTGGCCGGACAGATCAACTGCACGGACACGGCGCAGGCGTTTCAGGCGGCACTGGCCTTCCTGCAGACGGCGGTCACGGATGACCGGTTCCGGCGCTCGTTTCCCCCGATGCTATTCCACCTGACGGACGGCGAGAGCCAGACGGACGCGCGTCCGGTGGCCGAGCAGGTCAAGGCGTTGGCCACGGCGGACGGCAACGTGCTGGTCGTGAACGCCTACATCGGCACACACACGAGTCTTGCCTACACGGGACCGGCGGACTTCCCGGGCTACGTCAGCCCGGAGGAAGCGGGCCCCAATTCGTACCCCCTCGCACTGTTCGAAATGTCGAGCGAAATGCCAGCCTGTATCCGCCAGAACTTAATCGATGACGGCATCTTCCCCGCCATCCGTCCTGGTGCGCGGCTGCTCTTCGACGTGCGCACGCGGGAGATGCTCAAGCACGTCATCCAGGTCGTCGGGAGCATCGGCGCGCGGGCAGCCGCTCCGGCCACAGCGCCTGACCCGGTGGGCTAGGACATGCCTGGCGCGCACGAGTTTGACGTTCTGGTCGTGGTGTCACCCGGCGGCGCGGGAGATGAGCGCAAGGATCAGGACCGCGCCGCCTGGCACCCGGCCGACCGCTGTGCCGTCGTCTGCGACGGTACGAGCTCGTCCTTGTACGCGCAGACAGCGGCAGAACAGACCGCGCGGTTCGCCCCGGTGCTGTTTGCGGGCGATCTGCCGGAGCGCCTGGCCGCGTGGGCGGACTACCTGAAGCGCTGCCGCCTGGACGCGTGCCGCCGCCCGCCGCCGATCGACGCGGCCGTTCCCGCGGTCGTGCAGGCCATGCTGCAAGACGTGGTCCGCGCGAAAGCCGCGCAGTCATTCCAGACAACGTGCGTGGCCGCTCGGTTCCTACCGAACGGCGACGTGGTCGACGTGGACTTCCTGCGAGTCGGCGACTCGGCCTTCCTCGCGTTCGCTGCCGACGGCACGCCGCGCTGGCCGGCCGGCCTGAAGAACCAAGCTTCTCCAGAACAGGTCCTCGAGGGCGCAGCGCCCGAGGTGAACGTCGTTTTCGGTGATCGGGTGCTCGTGCGCTGGAGCGCGGCGGCGTGGTCACACCCGCGGGTGTCCGCCCTGATTCCCGCGGCGCGCCGCGCGTCATGGCGGGTCGGCGAGTTTGTCATGGCCTGCTCCGGCGCCAAACCCCGCTGGCGTGCACACGACACCGTGCACCTCGCGGCGGGCGACCTGCTCGTCGTGCCGCGCTATCTGACCGGGGCCCTGGCGCATGGTTCCGCGGGCCTGTGGTCGTGTGTGACGTTCTCGCGCGTGCTGCGCGTCGTGCCGGCAGCATCCGTCCGCGTGGCCGAGTCGCCGTTCGGTGCGCGGGGCGTGGTGACGGCCGTGCTCCCCGACGACGTCGCGACGGGGCGCTGGCAGCACAGCCGCGCGCAGTTCCCGAGAGACACCACGTTCGTCTTGGCCAGCGACGGGCTCACACGGGCCTTTGCGGATACCGGCGCGTTCTGGAACTGGTTCTGCACGCACCGCGAGCGTCTCGCGCGGCCTGCGGAGCGTGCCGCCGTCATGGAGGAGCTGCACGCGCACCTGCGCGCCCACGGGGGGGACGATGACATTGCGCTGGTCAGTATCGGTCCGCGGCCCGTCGCCGCGACGGGGAGTCGCCATCAGGAGCTTGAGCATGACTGACGCGTTGGAACGCTGGTTCGCGAGCGGCCGCTTCGCGCAGCTCAACGATGTGCGGGTGCGCCCCGAGCCGCACCCGCTGCTCCCGCGCACGCCGGCGCGCATTCGCCGCGGCCAGGCCGACGTGTATCCGCTCCGCTCCCCCGAGGGCGGGGCGTTCATGCTGAAGAAGTTCTTCGGTGCCCGGTGCCTCGACGGCAGCTACCTCATGCGGGTGCCGCAGCTCCTGCCGCGGACCGCCGGGTTCGCCGTGGGCGTGCAGCGCGCGCTGCTGACGCCGGGCGCCCTCCGCGCCGGGCCCGACCTGTACAGCACGCATGCCCTGGCGATGTGGCTGGACGACACGGTGCTCATGCCGCGCTTGAGCGGCGGGGACTGGAGCGCGCTGGCCGACGAGCTGCGGGCCGGCCGACGGCGGCTCACCGCCGGCCAGCGCCGGGCCCTGGCCGCGACGTTGGCCGAGTGCGTCAGGCAACTGGAAGCGCACGATTGCAGCCACCGTGATCTCACTGCGGCGAACGTGTTTGTCAACCCGGCCACGCTGGGCGTTGAACTGATCGACTTCGACAGTCTCTACCACCCGAGTCTGGCGATGCCGGCGGGGACCACGTGCGGAACCCCCGGATACCTGGCGCCCTTCGCATATGGCGCGGACCGCGACCCGCGCACCACGTGGTGCCGCTTTGCGGATCGGTTCGCGCTCGCGCTGCTGTGTGCCGAGATCCTGGTGGTTGGACCGGGGGCGCCCTGGAGCGAGGACGGCGGCCTGTTTGACCAGGCGCACCTCGTCCAGCGCTCCGGCCCCAGTATCACCTGGGCGCGCCAGCAGCTCAGGGCCACCAGTGCTGCTGCGTGGGCCGTGTTCGACCGGGCGATCGCGAGTGCGTCTTTCGCCGCGTGTCCCGCTCCCGGGGACTGGCTGGCCGTTGTCGGCGCCTCGCCCGGAGCGACGGTCACGACTCCGCCCACCCCGCGTTTGGATGACCTGCCGGTGCCAGTCATACGCGATCCGGCCCACTTCGCGCCGGTCGTCACGCTGCCGCCGGACCCGTGGTCACACGACCGGAGTGGCCAGCTCGGTCGGCCTGCTGTCTTACCCAGGGACTCCGTGGCGGTCTGATCGTGGGTCTGCTATGCGCGGCGTCTGCAGTGCAGCGCTGGGGCCGGGCCGGGTGCGGGCGTGCGGCGCGCGGCCAGGAGACACGGTCGGGGCCACGTCAGCGTGCGGTAAGCGGCCGGTTGCTGCGCGGCGGCGTGTACCGAGTATCGTGGGGGACGCAGTGGCGGTGGCGGGAGGCGTGTCGCGCGGCCGTGAAGCGCGCGGGCAGACAGGAGCACCCGGACCGCCTCACGCGCGGTGCGAAGCGGCGGCACGACGGTTTTGTGGGAGGCGGCGCCATATCGGATGGCCCATCCCCATGTGTTTGTTGGTCACTCTGGGAGATGCAACATGTCCAGCAATGGTCCCACCAATGCACCGACCCGGGCTCCGGAGGTCGCCTTCAAGTCCGCGGGTGTTTCTGCGGCGGTCTGGCGGAAGGAGTTCGAGCAGGATGGCCGGACGGTCGTCCAGTTCCATGTCCGTGTTGAGAAGCGCTACAAGGACCGCGACGGGAACTGGCAGTCCAGCGACTACTTCTTCCCCAGCGAGTTGCCGCGCCTCGAGCTCGTCGTACGCAAAGCGTTCGAGTACGTGGCCCTGAAGCAGGACGTTCCTGCGGAGGCGGGCGAGAGCGGCGCGCCGCTCTAAGTCGTCATCCAAGAGCGCGCGGCGCAACGCTGGGGCAGTCGCAGAAGTGGGCATCGATGCCAGGGCGTGCCACGACAGGGTTCGGCACGGATGCCCCGATGCCCGCCACGATCGATCTGGCGCGCATCTGGGTTCAGCGCGAGGCCGACGCCAGGCTGCGGACTCGGATGGCGATCCTGCTGCACCTGGCACCGTCCACCGTGCATCGAGCGGCCGAGCGGTTACGGACGGCCGGCCTCGCCGGGCTGGCCGTCCGGCGCGAGGACAACGGCCGGCCCGCTGTGGACGAGGCGTTCCTGCGGACCGTGCGGCCACTGCTGCGTGGCCCATGTCGCGGCCTGCGGCCGGTTGCCCGCTGCCGGCGAAGGAGACCGTCATGGATGTCTATCACACCCGCCTGAAGGCGGGCATCACGCGTACGAAGGAGTTCGAGCGCAAGCGCTTGGCCGCGTTCGCGGTAAACGTGGGTACGAAGTGCGGCCATGATTGTGCGTACTGCAGCTCCGGGGCCCTGCTGCGTATGCACGCGTCGTTTCAGCAGGCCGGGCGAAGTCCGTTTGAGCGTGACTTCGCGATCGTGGACCCGGATACGCCCGGGCGCGTGGCTCGCGACGCCCGCCGGCTGCGTCATCGCGGCATGGTCCAGCTCTGCACGACGGTGGACGCGTGGTCTCCCGAAGCGCAGCAGCATGACCTGGGACGCCGCTGCCTGCTGGCAATCCTTGCCGAGCCAGGCTGGACGGTGCGCATCCTCACCAAAAAGCGCGGCCGTTCGGAACGACTTCGACCTGATCGAGCGCTGTCGCGACCGCGTCCTCGTCGGACTGAGCCTTACCGCAGCGCCCGACAGCGCGGCTGCGCTGGAGGCTCTGGAGCCCCACGCCTCGACTCTCGCGGAGCGCATCGCCGCCCTGCGCGAAGCGCATGACCGCGGGCTGCGAACGTATGGCATGCTCTGTCCGCTCCTGCCGGGCCTCGCAGACAGCCCCGCGCAGGTCGAGCAGCTCGTCCGGATCGTCGTGGCTTGCGGTGCCGAGGAAGTCTTCGCGGAGCCGGTCAACGCCCGCGGCCCGGGGTTGCGGCGGACGCAGGAGGTGCTCGCCCGGCGGGGATTCGGCCGGGAGGCAGACGCCGTCGGACGAGTCCGGCGCGCGCCGGCGTGGTCGGCCTACGTGGCCGAGCTGCTGGCGAGCGTGCAGCACAGCGTACGGGCGCACTGCGATATCCGATGGCTGCGGTTCTTGCTCTATTCCTCACGGATCACGCCGCATCACATGGCGGGGATCCGCGCGGATGATGCCGGGGTCGTCTGGCTAGGCCAGCATGGCCATAGGGCCCGGAGCGATGATCATGGATGCTGACCACCACCCGCCGCGTCGTTCTGATGCGGCCATCCGCACGATCGACACGTACGAGCGCTTCCACCGCCACCTGGCATCCTGGGTCGATCGGGAGGTACCCTGTCTGCTCGTGGTGGGCCCGCCGGGGACCGGGAAGTCGTATGGATACCGGTCGGCGCTGGGCAACCGGCCCAAGCATGTCTTCGGCGGTCGGCAGTCACCGCTGCATGTCTTCATGACGCTGCATGACGCCCCGCACCAGCCGGTCGTGCTCGACGACATCTCGTCGCTCCTGCGGGATGACCAGTTCCGGGACATGCTGAAGGGCCTGTGCGACACGGGCCCGCGGGTGATTCGTTGGGGGACGACCACGCCGAAGCTGCAGGGCCGGCCGACCTCGTTCACCTGCACCTGCCCGGTCCTCATCGTGCTCAACAAGGTGCCTGCGCGCGACCCGGACCTGGAGGCCATCCTGGACCGGGTCGACGCCATCCGGTTCGCGCCGACCAAGGCGGAGGTCATTGCTCGAATGCGTGTGCTGTGGCCGGAAGACGAGGAACTGATCGAACTGCTCACCGAGCTGCCGACCATGCCCAGCCTCCGCACGCTTGACAAGGCCCGCCGCTGGAAACGGTCGAAACACCTGAACCTGATCGAGGAGTTGCTGGCGGAGTGCGGCGTTCCCGAGTCCGTGACGCGGCTTGCCAGGATCATGGAGTCGTGCCCTGAGGAACACTGGGGCACGCAGTACGTGGCTGCGACGGGCCTCACCGAGAGAAGCTACCGCCGGCACAGGCTGATCGCGCAGCAACTGCTCGCCTGCCGCAGACGCCAGAACTCGCGACCGAATGTCCGTGAGCGAGTGCGCGCGCCCGATACGATGAACGCTGGCGGTCCTGAGGCCGGGACAAGCGGACAACCTCCAGCCGACCGCCGAGCGTAGGGCTGATGCGCCGGAATCCCTGCGCGGACGCATAACACTGCCCGCGCCCGCGACTCCATTCGCACGCTGGCGCAGCGTCTCTGGACGCAACCCGCGACGGGCGCGTTGAGCACTTGAGCCTTGAGCCGCGCTGCAGACTTCCCCTGACGGCGCGATCGTGATGCGCGTTGCGCTTGCTACACGTCCGGTCCGATCGCCGTGATGATCTCGGCGGCCGTGCGCTGGATGCGGTCGAGGGAGGCCGCGAGCGTCTTCGCATCGCCGTTCCAGAGTTGGATGTAGTCGGCTGAGCTGTGTCGGCTCTCGAGGCCGATCGCTTCACTTACTAGGAATGCTATGGCCTCGGCCTCGGTTTCTCGCACGGTTCGGGACACAACTTTGCGTGCGTCGCGACCGTGCAACAGCGCGTGCCCCAGCTCATGGGCGAGGGTGGATAGCTCCACTCCTGGGGCAAGGTCCGGCAATAGCAGGATCGTGTCGCCCGCGCAGGCGCCCAGCGCCGGGGCAATGCGTCGCGAATATTCGAGCGTGATACCTTTCCCAACGATGAAAGCCTTCAGCCGGTCCGTGTAAGGTCCCGGGTTGCCGCGGGCGTCGGTCAGCGCTGGGAGGGGCGCACCATCGGTGTCCGACACGTCGAATACGTACGCGCAGCGAAAAGCTAGAATGTCTAGTCTATCGTCTCGCCCCCCCAACTGGTCAGTGTCTTCTGCGTGCCGACGGAACATCGGGGCGATTACTGCGATGCCGCGTGCTCCGCGCTTGACTTGTCGACCGAGCCGCAACCACGTCGTGTACCCGGCAACTCGGGAGGCCGACGGCCGCTGTGCCAGAATCAAGCACACGTTGTGCGCGCTGTATCGCGGGAACTTTGCCATCGCGGCCAGGTAGGCCTTCAGTGTCGCGCTCGTCCCGCGCTCCAGCGCTGCCGCGAGCTTTTCGATCTGCTCCTTCGCCATCTGCCGTGCTTGCTCAACCTTCATCGTCTCACGCTCCGAGGTGGGTTCCTCGCACAGGCAGGAACCCACCATCGGAACACACCGCCACACGTCGCGGGCGGGTTCGCGAGGCGTCAGCCTCAAGGCATTCTGGGTGTGCAAGCGTGTGCAATACTCGTGGGTGGACGAGAGATGTACGAGCCCTGCGAAATCGCAGGGGCGTTCTGGATCGTTGCATGATCGATATGACGCAGGAAACGCTGATTCCCCTCCGCGAGGTGCCACGCCTCTTGCCGCCGCACCCGAACGGCAAGCGCGTGCACATCAGCGCGTGCTACCGCTGGATCAGCCGGGGCGTGCGGGGCGTCAAGCTCGAGGCCATCCGTGTCGGCGGGACCACCTACACATCGCTGGAAGCCCTGCAGCGCTTCTCCGATCGATTGGGGGCGCCGGGCGCGCCACAAACGGAATGCGCACCGGTGATGACCAGGACGCGTTGCAGGCAAGTTGATCGAGCGTCGCAACGGGTGCGCGAGGTTCTCGGGATGAACGAGTCGGGCAACGCGACTTCGCCGGCCTCCCGGTCCCAGCGGCGTAGGAGAGGCTGAAAGCAGTCTGCGGGCTTGTTTTCGATGCGCGGCAATCATGAGAATAGCGGACACGGCTATTCTCATCGGCGCAACCAGGACGGCGGTGTGGGCACACCTGCCGGAGATTGATGCGCGCCCTTCGTGATACTCGGCGTTCGCGCCCGATCCGCCCCGGCCCAGCCCGCGACACGCTCGGACGCGCCGTTCACATGGTTCGGCTAGACGTATCAGGTAGTTGACAAGCTGGCCGCGGCCGTGCAACATGAACATCACAAATTCAGATTGCACGAGGCAGCAATGATCGCGCGGCATCTCGCCAAGATACTCAAGGCGGCAGCCCGGGACTACCCGGTCGTGACCGTCACGGGACCACGCCAGTCGGGCAAGACCACGCTCGTACGGGCGACGTTTCCCAGGCATCGCTACGCTTCGCTTGAAGATCCTGATACCCGCGCGTTCGCGACCGAGGACCCCCGCGGGTTCCTGGATCAGTTCCGGAGCCGGGTGATCCTGGACGAAGTCCAGCGCGTGCCGGACCTGTTCTCGTACATCCAGGGCATCGTGGATCGGGTGGACCGACCGGGTCAGTTCATCCTGTCTGGCTCGCAGAACTTTCTGCTCCTGCATCGTGTCAGCCAGTCACTCGCTGGCCGGTGTGCCGTGCTGCGGTTGCTGCCATTGAGCCGATCCGAGTTGATCGGCAGGCCCGTCCGGGACGTCGCGAAGCCTTCGACGGTGCGGCGGCCTGTCGGCGCGCCGACGCACGCCACCACGGCTGACTTGTTCGAGACGTTGTTCACTGGCGGGTTTCCGCGGATTCATGATAAGGGCATCAAGCCGCACTCCTGGTTGGCAAACTACTACCAGACCTACCTGGAGCGTGACGTTCGTGACCTGCTCAACGTGGGTGACCTCGACGGCTTTGGCCGGTTTGTGCGGCTTTGCGCCGGGCGCAGCGGGCAACTGCTCAACGCGTCGTCTTTGGCCGCGGATGCCGGCATCTCCCATACGACGGCGCGGCGGTGGCTGTCGATCCTCGAGGCGAGTTTCGTCGTTTACCTGCTGCGGCCGCATCACCGCAATTTCAACAAGCGCTTGGTGAAGTCGCCCAAGCTCTACTTCGTCGACACGGGGTTGCTGAGCTACTTGCTGCGCGTTCAGAGTCCTGTGGACCTCGCCACCCACGCAGCACGCGGTGCCATCTTCGAAACCTGGGTCGTGTCCGAGGCCTTGAAGAACTACTACAACCGGGGCGCCGAGCCGGACCTTTATTTCTGGCGCGACTCGGCGGGGCATGAAGTCGACCTGCTGATCGATATGGGCGCCAAACAGATCCCGATCGAGGTCAAATCGGGCCAGACCGTTGCCAGCGACTTCTTCACTGATCTGGATTACTGGCAGGATCTGGCGGGGCAGGCCGCCGGTGGCGCTGTGCTGGTTTACGGCGGAGAATCCACGTTCAGGCGGCAAGGCGTATCGGTCGTGCCGTGGTCCGACTGGGTCTGACCGAAATTACCGTAGAAGCGCGACGGATGGCGGGTTTGGGGACACGCGCACCGCGCGTTGGTTGTGCAGCTCCGGTTGCTGGTGTTCTTGGGGGGAAGGCCCGGCCTTGGAGTTCTGGCGGCCTCGGCGGCGGGCGATTGGCTACTTGACGCCGCAATAGGCTACTAATAGGCTACACTCAGGAAAGGCGGTCGTCCATCGTGCTCACGCTCACGTCGAAACGGTTACGGGAACATGCGCTCCCGATCGGCACCAGTTGGCTGCTCGCTGACTGCATGGAGGCACGCGGCAAGCAGGACTTGTGGATGCGGCAGAAGCCCCGGGTCATCGAGGCGCTTCGCGAGTTGGCGATCATCCAGAGTGTCGAATCGTCCAACCGCATCGAGGGCGTGACCGTCGCCGCGGACCGCTTGCGGCCGCTCGTGTTGGGACGAGCGCGGCCGCGCGACCGCTCGGAGGAGGAGTTGGCCGGATATCGCCGGGCGCTGGAGTGGATCTTCACTCGCAAGCGCCAGGTTGCGATAACGCCGGCCGTCATTCGGCACCTCCACGCGCTGGCACAGCAAGGCGCCGGGGACGCCGGGAAGCTCAAGACGCACGACAACGAGATCGTCGAAATCCTCCCATCCGGCGGCCGGCAAGTCCGGTTCAAGCCCACGCCGGCGGCGCAAACGCCCAGGATGCTCGCGACCTTGTGCGATGCGCACGAACGCATCTATATGGATGAGGTGCTGCCGCCACTGCTGACCGTTGCTACGTTCGTGTTTGATCTGTTGTGCATTCACCCGTTTCGTGATGGGAACGGTCGCGTGTCGCGCCTGACGACCGTCCTGCTGCTGGGGCAGCATGGATTTCAGGTCGGCCGGCTCATCAGCCTGGAACGGTTGACCGAGCAGCGGAAAGAGGACTACTACGCCGCGTTGCAGCGGTGTTCTGAGGGCTGGCACCGGGGCGCGAATGACATCGTGCCATGGTGGAACTTCTTCCTGGGTGTCGTGCGGAGCGCGTATCGCGCGTTTGAAGAACAAGTCACATCGCCGGACTCCCGACCCGGCAAGACCGAGCTCGTCCGGCAGGCGGTGCTCGGGCAGCCCGAGGCGTTCGCACTGGCCGACATTGCTGCCCAAGTGCCTGCCGCCAGCCAACAGCTCATCAAGAAGGTGCTGGCGGCCCTGAAGAAAGGTGGCCAAGTGCAAGTGGTTGGTCGCGGCCGCGGGGCATTCTGGCGTGTGGTTCGGTGATCCAGCGGACGGCACCGCGGCTGTCCTCGTGCCGGCGAGGGACGACCGAAACCAAGCCTGTGCTCACCGACGCTGACCCGGCCGTTTCTGCGATGCGAGCCGGCCCGCCTTACGCCGGCGTAGCCAAGGGTCAGCGAGTGGCACCACTGGGGGAGCCGGCATGTGGTACTACCACAAGGGCTGCTTTGGGCCAGCGCGCTTGTAACCTGCTACCCGACTGCAAGTTAACGACGTTGGGGCCAGGGTGGGTGGCCAGCCGCCCAGGCTGAACCTCGTGGACGGTCGAGCTAATCGATCGCATGTGGCGCAGAAACTCCCTGCTTGCTCGCATCGATCCAGGGCCCCGTTCAACTCCGGTCTTGACAATCACCGACTCGCTCTCCGTGGCGCACGCCACGACGAGGCCAGCGCGCTGCGCGTCGCGTCCGCACAACGCCTCGCGTGGCGACGGCCGGACCTGGTACCGGCCTCGTGAACGGCACAGGACGCATGCGTGTGGGCGCTCCTAGAGCGCCTCTAGTCCAAGCGTAGCGAGTAGCCGCAGTGTTTGAAGCAGTTCACGGCGTTGCTGGCGCTAACGCGGTCGAGTACGCCTTGCATTGCCTGCCAGAGCGTGTCGCGTGTGCGACAGGCGAGGGAACGCAGGGCCTGTTTGATCTTGCTGAAGATCAACTCGATCGGGTTCAGGTCGGGGCTGTAGGGCGGCAGGAAGCGTAGTCGGGCGCCAGTGGACTCGATCAACGCACGGACCCGCGCGCGTTTGTGGCTGGACAGGTTATCCATGATAACGATGTCGCCAGGGCGCAGTTCGGGCCGTAAGACTTGTGCGACGAAGGCTTCAAACACGTCGCCGTTCACGGCCCCGTCCACCACGGTCGCACAACGCATTCCTTCAATACCCAGGGCGGCGATGAGCGTCGTGGTTTTCCAATGACCGTGTGGCGTCCGGTCGATCAGGCGCTCACCACGTGGAGCCCGACCACGCAGCCGTGTCATGTTGGTCTTGGCCCAGGTCTCATCAACAAAGATCAGTCGTTTCGCATTGATCCTGGGTTGCCGCCGACGCCAGGCACGCCGGCGCCGCGCGACATCCGGACGGGTCTGTTCGGCGGCATGGATCGTCTTTTTTTAAAAGTCAGCCCGAGACGCTTGAGCGCCAAGCACACCGCCGCCGCGGAGCACTTGACCCCCAAAGCAGCGCGCAATTCGAGCAACGTTGCGTCGGGTGTGGTACGCACCAGCTCCGCCAGTCGCGCCAGATCGATCTTGATGACCGTGGCCCCGCCCATCGGCCGTGGCCGCGTCTCGCCGAACTCCCGCCAGCGCTGTTTGACCCGCCGTGCCCACGCGGGACTGACTTGAAACGACTCGGCGATCGCGCCGGTCCGCTTACCAGCGTCGTACGCGGCCAGCACCCGATCACGCAGGTCCTGAGAATATGGTGCACCCATCCATAGCTCCTTCCTGATCCACTCATTGGATCAGCCCAGAAGCTACGACCAGGAGGCCGATCGCGCAACCCTAACAAGCGCCGAACGCGCTACATCTGTACTTAAGGCGCTCTAACGGTGCAGACATCAGCCGTTCGCCATCCCGTTCATTCCGTCCACGCGGGCGCATGCCACCAGCACGTCAATCGGCTCCGCTGCTGTGCGCCGGGTCAGCGCCTGGAGGCGTAATGCGGGATTTGCCGTCCTGGGGGCTTTGACCTGCTTCTTCGAACGCAGCCAGGCCGGCCCGGTCCGCGCCGCGGCTGCGTTGTATCTCGGCGAATCGCTCCCGGTACGACACGCTGTCCCACACCCGGGCGGTGCAGTCGTCCGACGCCGTGACGATGCGCGTCCCGTCCGGGCTGAAAGAGGCGTACCAAACAGAACTGGCGTGCCCCTTGAGCTCGGCCAAGATGGCCCCCGTCGCCGCATCCCACACCCGGGCGGTGTTGTCCCACGACGCCGTGACGATCCGCGTCCCGTCCGGGCTGAAAGAGGCGGAGAAGACACGCTGGGTGTGCCCCTTGAGCACGCCCAGCGTGGCCCCCGTCGCCGCATCCCAGACCCGGGCGGTGTTGTCCCACGACGCCGTGGCGATCCGCGTCCCATCCGGGCTGAACGTGGCGGACCAGACCTGGTCGGTGTGCCCCTTGAGCTCGGCCAGGGTGGCCCCCGTCGCCGCATCCCACACCCGGGCGGTGCCGTCCCAGGACGCCGTGACGATCCGCGTCCCGTCCGGGCTGAAAGAGGCGCGCCTTACGAGATCGCTGTGCCCCTTGAGCACGGCCAGTGCGGCCCCCGTCGCCTCATCCCACACCCTGGCGGTTTCGTCGTCCGACGCGGTTACGATCCGCGTCCCGTCCGGGCTGAACGCGGCGGAACGAACAGAGTCGGTGTGCCCCTTGAGCTCGGCCAAGGTGACCTCGGTCGCCACATCCCACACCCGGGCGGTGTTGTCTCTCGACGCGGTAGCGATCCGCGCCCCGTCCGGGCTGAAAGAGGCGGAGAAGACAAGCTGGGTCTGCCCCTTGAGCTCGGCCAGCGTGGCCCCCGTCGCCGCATCCCACACCCGGGCGGTTTCGTCGTCCGACACCGTGACGACCCGCGTACCATCCGGGCTGAAAGAGGCGGAGTTAACCCAACTGGTGTGCCCCTTGAACTCGGCCAGCGTGGCCCCCGTCGCCGCATCCCACACCCGGGCGGTGTTGTCTCTCGACGCGGTAGCGATCCGCGCCCCGTCCGGGCTGAACGCAGCGGAGGTGACAAGTTCGGTGTGCCCCTTGAGCACGCCCAGCGTGGCCCCCGTCGCCGCATCCCGCTCGTGGAGCCAGTGCCGCTCGAACTCGTCGGGGCTGGCCCCGGTCGCGGCATCCCACGCCCAGGCGGTGCCGTCTCTCGATTCCGTGACGATCCGCGTACCGTCCGGCCTGAACGAAACGGACCAAACAAGCTCGGTGCGCCCCTCGAGCACGACCAGCGTGGACCCCGTCGCCGCATCCCGCCTGCGCAGCCAGTGCCGCTCGAACTCGTCGGGGCTGGCCCCGGTCGCCGCATCCCACACTCGGGCGGTGTTGTCTCTCGACGCGGTAGCGATCCGCGTCCCATCGGGGCTGAACGCGGCGGACCAAACAGAACTGGTGTGCCCCTTGAGCTCGGCCAAGCTCGCCCCCGTTGCCGAATCCCACACCCGGGCGGTTTGGTCGTCCGACGCGGTGACGATCCGCTTCCCGTCCGGGCTGAACGCGGCGGACCAAACAGAACTGGTGTGCCCCTTGAGCTCGGCCACGGTGGCCCCCGTCGCGGCTTCCCAAACCCGGGCGGTTTGGTCGTCCGACGCGGTGACGATCCGCGTCCCATCCGGGCTGAACGCGGCGGAGTTAACCCAACGGGTGTGCCCCTTGAGCTCGGCCAGCGTGGCCCCCGTCGCCGCATCCCAGACCCGGGCGGTGTTGTCCCACGACGCCGTGACGATCCGCGTCCCGTCCGGGCTGAAAGAGGCGCGCCTTACGACACCGCTGTGCCCTTTGAGCTCGGCCAGCGTGGCCCCCGTCGCGGCTTCCCAAACCCGGGCGGTTTGGTCGTCCGACGCGGTGACGATCCGCGCACCGTCCGGGCTGAAAGAGGCGCGCCTTACGACACCGCTGTGCCCTTTGAGCTCGGCCAGCGTGGCCCCCGTCGCGGCTTCCCACACCCGGGCGGTTTGGTCGTCCGACGCGGTCACGATCTGCGCACCGTCCGGGCTGAACGCGGCGGAGAGGACAGAACGGGTGTGCCCCTTGAGCTCGGCCACGGTGGCCCTCGTCGCCGCATCCCACACCCGGGCGGTGTCGTCCCACGACGCAGTGACGATCCGCGCCCCGTCCGTGCTGAAAGAGGCGGAGAAGACAACATGGGTGTGCCCCTTGAGCTCGGCCAGCGTGGCCCCCGTCGCCGCATCCCACACCCGGGCGGTCTTGTCATGCGACGCCGTGACGATCCGCGTCCCGTCCGGGCTGAACGCGGCGGATGCTACCGCTTCCGTGTGCCCCTTGAGCTCGGCCAGGCTGTTGTCGGCGCAGGCGTTCAGCCAGCCCCATTCCCAGCCCCGCAGCCGCTCGGGGCAGGCGTCCAGACGGGCTCGCACCCGGTCAAATTGCCGGACATCCAACGCCGCCGCCGCCATCTGCACGTTGGCGACATAGGAGTTGTACTCGACCGTGGCGCGGGCGGCTTCGGCCTCGGCCGTCTTGCGCTCCGCCAGCGCTCGTCTCTCTTCAGCCTCCCGGGCCTGCTGATCTGCCCGTTTCCTCTCCTGCTCCGCAATCAACCGCTGCCGGGTCTCGCTCCTGGCCAGTCCGCGATTGCGCTCCGCAAGAACCGACATGGCCACGCCGAACGCAGCCAACACGAGCGCGAATCCGACCGCCACCGCCACCGCGTGCCTATACCGCCGCAGTTGCTTCTTCAGGACGTACAGTCCGGAGTCGCGTTTCGCCTCGATCGGCTCGCCATGCAAGTAGTGCACCACGTCGCGGGCGAGTTCTCCGGCCCCTTGGTAACGTCGCTCGCGCTCCTTGGAGAGTGCCTTAAGCACAATCGTCTGCACTTCGTCGTCGATCGGGCACTGGCCCAGGCGCACCTTCCCGCTGGAGCGCTTCGTGACGCCCGCGTCCGGCTTCCAGCTCCGGCTCGGCGGCGTCGGTGCCGTCTCCGTAATGTGCCTCAGCACCTCCATCATCTGCCCCACCACCGGATACGGGTACTGGCCGGTCAGCAGCTCATAGAGGATCACGCCCAGGGCGTACACATCGGTCCGCGTGTCGATCTCGTCCGGGTTGCCTCTTGCCTGCTCCGGGCTCATGTACGGCAGCGTGCCCACCACCTCCTGGCTGATCGAGACCAGCGTCTGCTCCGGTCCCGCCAGCAGCTTGGCCAACCCGAAATCCATGATCTTCGGCGTGCCTTCGGCGTCTACCAGGATGTTCGTCGGCTTCAGGTCCCGGTGGATCACGCCTTTCTGGTGGGCGTACTGCACTGACTCGCACACCGTTGCAAAGAGCTTCAGCGTCTCCTCCAGGGTCAGGTGCTTCTCCTGCACGTACTTGCGCAGCGACGTGCCGCGCACATAGTCCATCACGTAGTACGCCCGGCCCTCCGCCGTGCGGCCCGAGTCGAAAATGCTGATGATGTGCGGGTGCTTGAACTGGGCGATCAGCTCGATCTCGCGTTCGAAGCGGCGTTGGGCGGATTTCGAGGCGTAGGTGCCTTCCAGCAGGACCTTGATCGCGACCTTGCGCTTGGTTGATTTCTGGATGGCCTGGTAGACGATGCCTTGACCACCCCGGCTGAGTTCCCTGATGAGTTCGTAGCCTTCGATCTGCGGGCCGCTGGGCCGAGCCTCTAGAGCCTCCTCGGCTTGCCACGTCTCGGTGACGTTCTGCGGGCCAGCGGCTTGTGGCGGGCTCTCTGGCGGCTTGGACTGGCCCGGCCGGGTATCCTCGTCGGGCCCCATGGCCTGCCGGACGCCCTGGAGCCAGGCCTCGTCGGTTCGGACCTGCTCCACCCACTCCCGGCAGCGCGTGCAGCCGGCCAGATGGGCCTCGATTTCGGCTGCCTGCGCGGCGCTGCACCCGCTGGCGGCGTAGCTCGCCAGCCGCTCTTGAGACGGGCAGTTCATGACCGTTTCCTCCCGGCTGGCCAACGCGGTTCCCGACTGCCGTACGTGCGATCTGACCTGCATCATAACCCGGCCGTACCTCGGAGCCAATGCGTGTGACCGGGCCATTATCGGCACATCGGCGGCGGGGCTGCGGCTCAGGCCAATGGCCGATTTGCGCGTGGACCAGCGACCAGAACGTACCCGTTCCCGCCGCGCCGGCGCTCGCGCGGCCCGAACCCTCGGATCGCGCGCAAGTTCGCCACGGCACGCGTGTGATGCCCGGTGAGAAGCGGCCGAGGGGCGCGGCGGCCGGCTTGACTTGTATTCCTCTAACCTGTTATCATGGCAAACAATGGCCTTGGCGGCACGCGCAGATCAGGGCTCAACGGTGATTTCTGAGAACGCCGGGCGGTGTCGCATGACAAGTCAGGGACAAGTCACCGCGTTCCACTTCTAGCTACGTTACGGGACGGGCGCGGTGCCGGGAGACGTCAACGGTTCGGGTGCGGGCCAAGGCCGGGAGTCGTGAGCGGGAGGTGACAGGATGGCCGCTCCGCCAATTCGCGCGGCACATGTAGCCGATCTGACCTTTCGAATCGACACGCTGGCGGCGGAAGATCTGCGGGTGGTTGACTTTGTCGGGCAGGAGGGGCTCAGCGAACTATTCCGCTTCGACGTGCATCTCTGTTCGGACGATTCCAGGCACGACCCTGAGGTACTGCTGGGCAAGCCGTGCCGGCTGGAGATTGGCGGGTATGGCGGGACGCGCTACGTGCACGGGATTGTGCTGGCGTTCGAGCGTGCCGCTGAGGGGGTGGATTTGACGTACTACCGGGCGGAGATCGGGCCGGCGTTCTGGCTGCTGACCAAGCGGCAGCGTTCGCGGGTGTTCATCGAGGCCCGCTGTCCACAGATGACCGTCCCGGGCATCATCGAGAAGGTCTTCAAGGACGCGGGTATTCCGGCCGACCGGTATCGCTTCGCGCTGGAGGCCGATTACGACACGCACGAGTTCCTGACGCAGTACCGCGAGACGGATATGGATTTTGTCTCGCGGCTGATGGAGCGCGAGGGAATCTTCTACTTCTTCGAGCAGACGGCAGACGGGCAGAAGATGGTCATCGCCGACAGCCCGGTGGCGCACGTGCACGTGCCGGGTGTTTCTGAGTACGTCTATCGCGATCCGAACGGCCTGGTTTCCGACGCGAACCAGGAGCATTTCTACTCGGTGCGCAACCGGAGCCGCATCCAATCGGGCTCGGTCGTGCTGGACGACTACAACTACCTTCAGCCGCGGACGCAGCTACGAACGAAGATCAACACGGACAAGTACACAGCGCTCGAGATCATCGAGTATCCCGGCGATTATTGCGACTCCGCGGTGGGGAAACGCTATGCGCGCGTGCGGCTCGAAGAGCAACTGTGCCGACGGGTGCAGGCGGAGCTGACCGGGACTGTGCGGGCGCTCGCTCCGGGGTTCAAGTTCACGCTGGCGGACCATCCCTGTGAGGCGCTCAATCGCGAATATCTCGTGACGCGGCTGGCGCATCAGGCGTCGCAGCCGCAGAGTGCGGGCAATCAGGCGGGTGACGACGCGCAGCCCTATATCGTCGAGGTTACGGCGATTCCGTCGGACCATTCGTTCCGGCCGGCGCGCCAGACGCCGCGGCCCTTCGTGCGCGGCTCGCAGACGGCACTGGTCGTTGGGCCGCCGGGTGAGGAGATCTACACGGACAAGTACGGGCGGGTGAAGGTGCAGTTCCATTGGGACCAGGAGGGTGAGTACGATCCGAACAGCTCGTGTTGGATCCGGGTGAGTCACGGGTCGGCGGGTGGGCAATACGGGATGATGTTCCTGCCGCGGGTGGGGCAGGAGGTAGTGGTCGATTTTCTAGAGGGCGATCCGGATTGTCCGATAATTACGGGCAGCGTTCACAACAACGATCTGATGCCGCCGTACGCGCTGCCCGAGGAGAAGACCAAAAGCGTAATCAAGACGCACAGCAGCAAGGGGGGTGGCGGGACGAATGAGATCCGCTTCGAGGACTTGAAGGACAACGAGCAACTGCTGATCTACGCCCAGAAGGATTTTCACGTTCATGTGAACAACGATCGCGTGGAGACGGTTGACAAGAACCGGCACCTGACCGTCAAGGAGAATCAGTATGAGCTGGTCAAGCAGGAGAAGCATGCCGAGGTGAAGCTTGACCTGAGCGAGACGGTTGGCGGCAAGCGCTCGCTGCTGGTCAAGGGTGACCTCGCGGAGGAGACCAAGGGTAATCATTTCGAGAAGGTCGGGAGCAATCTGTACATCAAGGCCGGCTCGAACGTCGTGATCGAGTCCGGGGCGGCGATCACGCTGAAGGTGGGCGGGAACTTCGTGAAGGTGGATGCCAGTGGTGTCACCATCCAAGGCTCGCTGGTGAAGATCAACAGCCCCGGCGGCGTGGCGGGCATGGGCTCGCCGATCGCTCTGAAGAGTCCGGAGTCGCCGGTAGAGGCCGACCAGGTCACACCCGGGCAGGACGTGGCGTACAGCGGCGACCCGTATGCGACCGATCCGCTGGCGGAGCAGCAGCGGATCACGGGCGAAGTCGTGCCGCCGAGCCAGGTTGCCAAGAAGACATCGTGGATCGAGATTGAGATGGTGGACGAGACGGGGCAGCCTTGGCCGAACGAGCGGTATGAGATCACGACACCGGATGGCCGCGTGATCAAGGGACGCTTGAATGCGCAGGGCCAGGCGCGGGTTTCGGTGAAAGATCCCGGGAGTTGTCAGATCAGCTTCCCGGACCTGGACGGGCGGGCATGGGAGAGGCTCGGATGACGACGACACCGCCGGGGTCACGGCCACAGGCAGCCCCACCGCAGACATCCACGCCGGAGGATCCGGTTTCCGCGCGCCTGGCAGGCTTGTTGAATGGTCTGACGGCGGCTCCGGGGGCAGGCTCGGCGGCGGCTCCCGCGGGTGCGCCACAGCCGGGGACGGCGCAAGGGGACGATAGGCCCGAAGGCAGCGGGCCGGTGGGGCAGGGGGATTACGTGGTGAAGCAGGGTGACTGCATATCGAGCATCGCGAAGGAGACGGGGCATTTCTGGGAGACGATCTGGAACGAGGGGGCGAACGCGGAGTTGAAGTCGGTCCGGAAGAATCCGAACGTGCTGCTGCCGGGCGATCGGGTGACGGTCCCGGAGAAGCAAACCAAGCTAGAACAGGGGGCAACGGAGATGCGGCACCGGTTTAAGAGGAAGGGGGAACCGGCAAAGCTGAGGATGCAGTTGTTGGTAGAGGGCAAGCCGATCGCGGGCGCGGCGTTTCAATTGACCGTGGAAGGGAACATCGTCGAGGGAATCACCAGTGCGGACGGTTGGATCGATATCCCGATTCCCGGCGACGCGCAACGCGGTAAGTTGACGGTCAACTGGAACGGTACGCGACTCTCTTATTCGTTGAAGCTGGGTTCCATCGATCCGGTGGAGGAGCTCCGGGGCATACAGCAGCGACTGCACAATCTGGGCTACGCATGCGAGCGGGCCGGCAAATCGCTCGGTCCGCTGACGAAAGCAGCGATCAAGCGGTTTCGTCGCAACAACAGCTTGCCGGACGCACTGAGCAACTTGGATGCCGCGGTGCGGGACAAACTGAAGGAAAAACACGGCTGCTAGAGGTAATCTGCCATGGGATTGATCGATCGCTTGCCGCAGTACGCCCAAAACGCCTACAGGAGCGTGATGAGCATCTTGTCCGACGCCGGGCAAAAACTGCAAGACGCGGTCAGTCCCGTTATGCAGGCGGCGGAGGATGTGGCGAGGAAAGCAGCGGAGAGGGTGCAAGGCGCGGCCGATTCCATGATTCAGAAGGCGGAGGACGCGGCGAAGCAAGCGACGGAACAGGCCGCGGTACAAGCGACGGAGAAACTGCAAGACGCGTCCGGGCGCCTCAGTGAGGAGGCTGGGAAGGCGGCGAAGAAGTTGACGGCAACGGCGGCGGAAAAGCTTCAAGACGCGGCCGGGCGGATCAGCGAGAAAGCGGGGAAAGCGGCGCAGAAGGCGTTGGAAAAGGGGGCGGAGAAAGCGGCGGGAAAACTGCAAGACGCGGCGAACGAACAGATTCGCGCGGCGACCGACAAGGCGACGAAGAAGATCGAGGAAATCTCCAAGGAGGGTCAACGGCTGATCGGGGAAGCGGCCCAGGAAGCGCGCGAGGGCGCCCAAGAGTTGAAGGAATGGGGACAGCAACGTTTGCAGAAAATGGTCGATCAAGCGAAGAGCCAAGTGAATCACGCGGTTCAAGTGGTGCAGCAAACGCTCCAGGAAGCCGGCGAAACGATCAGCGACGAGGTCGACAGCGCTCGCAGCCGGCTGGAGGCCGTCGTCAAGAACGTCTACAACAAGTTGAAGACGATCTATGTCAACGCCGGCTGTTGGGGCGAAGGGGAGAGCGATTTCGTGCTGGTGAGTGGCCGTTATGTCGTGCTATGCTCATGGCTGACGCCCGGGGCGCAACTGCTGCCGCCGGCGGCCAATCCATCGGACTCGGCGGCGGAGAAGAAGATTCGAGGTTTCCTGAACGTAAAGACCAAGACGGGGCAGCCGTCGATACAGGGGTGCGATCGGGCGCTGCTGCCACTGACTGACGAGAATCAGCTATTCGTGTTTGTCGGCGACTTGCACGTGCATCTCTTCACGGAATCCCTCTGTGACAATTTCGTCAGCGACGACGGCAATTGCGTTTCGCTGGCGGCCGAGTTCGGGCGATTCATCCATCATGCGGTTACGGCGGGCGGGGCTACAAGCGATCAGATTGTTCAGGTCGGCGATTGCTTTGAAGTGTGGGAATCGCAGATTCTGATGCATTTGGCCTGCGAGGCGTACCTCCAGGCCGCCGGCAAGCCGGTCCAGAAGCGTAGCCAGCGAGACATGTGCGTGACGGCGGCTTGTCGGGGCACGTCGCTCGAATTGCCCAATCAACCGGCCGGCAGAAGCGAAGCGGACTTGCGTGAGAGTTTCTGCACATGCGCAAGCCCCGAGGTCGCAGCGAACATTCTCAATCTGTACGTCAAGCCTTCCTTGCCCGGGTTCTCCGATCCGCTCGATTTCACCGAAGCTGCGCGGGTGGAGGAGCGCATTCGGGCGGTTCATTCCGCGATTCCGTGGAACAGTTTCATACAACTGCGGGGCAATCACGATAACGGTCTCGCCAATAGCTGGCTGGAAGGACGCTACAAACACAGCGGCGGCGATTCCACGCGAGAACAGCCCGATCCTGGCCGATACGGGGAGGACAGGTGCATCGCCGCGGAACATGGCGACGCTCTGGATAGTTCGAACTGCAGGGCGGGATTCGACGACAACAGCCTCCTGGCCGGATTCAACGTGACGATGTGGAACGTCAAGATAGAACTCAAGAAGAATTGGGAGAGCTTCTGGGGCGGGTTGCTGAAGGCAGGCCACAAGGGCAGCGATGTGCTCGCTACGAAGTTTTTGGAGGTATACACTCTCGCGCGCGCCAATGCGCTGCGCGGTGGGCCTCTGCCCAACGGGAATCAGCGCGTGCGGTTGATCGTCCTGGGACATTCTCATGAAACCGTGATTACCAGCGACGACGCAACCGGGACATTGGCCGACGAAGCCGCTCTCAGATTGTCGCATGTGGCCACCGTCTATCCGCGTGTTCTGCTGAGCAAGCTCAAAACAGGGTTGGGCGTCCTTATCTGAGGCGGCGATCCCGAACCAAGAACACGGCGCGTCGCGCCAGGTGATATACGACCGCGGAGTATGATCGCAAGTGCCCCCCGCAGCACGACAAGGCGATTCCACGGTTCACGGCGGACTGATTACCGCCGGTGAGGCGACCGTGCTCATCGGCGGCATGCCCGCGGCGCGGATCAGTGATATGCACGTGTGCCCGATGGTCACCGGCACCGTGCCGCATGTCGGGGGACCGATCTCGGCGGGGTGCGCGTCGGTGCTGATCGGGCCTATGCCGGCGGCGCGGGTCGGTGACATGCTCGTCTGCACCGGTCCGCCCGATACGATTGCGATGGGGGAGATGTCGGTTCTGATCGGCGATCTGGCGGGCGGGGGCGGCGGCGGCGCGGCGGCGGCGGCGACGGCCGCAGGGGCGCTCTCCCAGGCCGAACGGCTGCGCGACGCGCGGCGCAACGGCGACCCGTATTGCGAGATCCATCCGGACGTGCCGCACTCCCATTTCTCCACGGAAGTGCTGACGCACGACGATCGCCCGCCGCCGGGACAGGAGCAGCGTAAACGCGTTTTGGCCTGCGACTTGAGGACACTGGCGCTCAAGTGCGGGCACGGCGAGCGGGGTTACGTGCTGAGGGTGGGCGAACTGGACGCCCAGGGGCAGAGGCTCGATACGCTGGAGGTCGTGTGCGGGCCGGGGGGGGATCAGATCGAGGTCGTCACCGAGCTGAAGAAGCCGTACTGCGGGCTGCATATCGAGAAGCCGATCATCGTCTCGAAGGGCGCGCTGGAGAGCCTGACGCCAGGGCCCGCGCAGGCCAGTGCGACGCTCCAGGCCGAGCCCGTGTCCATGCTGCGTGAGCAACTGAATCGCAACCCGTTCGCGCTGCTGTGGCCGCGCTCGGCGGAGACGAACGTCTACAACGTACTTGCCCCAACGTGCGGTCTGACCCGCGCCGCGAAGGTCGTGGTCTATCCGGACTTGCGCTGGAAGATCGGCCTGGCAATCGCTCTGGACCGCGACGGCGACAAAGGGTGGGACGCGGAGGTCTCACCGAAGATCCAGGTCCAGTATGGGCAGATTAGCCGCGACTACGGCGAGAAGCTGGCGCAGTACATCAAGACCGCGCTTACGGCGGCGCGAACGGCCACCGCCATCATCGACAAGACCTCCCATGCGATGGAGCGTTGGGCGGGGACGAAGCTCAACGTGCTGCTGCCGAACCTCGAGATCAACGGGGAATGGGGTTGGTGCGAGATTCCGGGTTCGTGGCGCGCGGGTTATGAACTCAAGATCAGCGCCACTTTCGCCCCGTTGATCGGCTTGCGCTGCGAAGTGGACATCATTGCGGCCATCTTGGCCGCCGCCGGTAGTCCGTTGCTCGCGAAGCTCAAGAAGCTCTGTGACACGCTGGCGGCGGAAGTCGGCGTGTACTTCATCGCGGTCGGCACAATCGGGGGCGAGCTTTCCGCGAGTCGGATGGTGGGCGAAGCCCGGCCGCGGTGCGAGGGGGCGGTCAATGGCAAGATCGAGATCACGGTGGAGGGGCGCATCAAGGCTGAGAAGAAATGGGCGTGCTTCTGCGTATCGATCGACATGCGGGCGGGTGGGCGCTCGGGCATTTCGGCGGAACTGCGGTCGGTGGCGGATCGGACGGGTTTCGGGGTTTGCGGAAGCGTGTCGTTGGAGGAGGGCGTGCTGTTTCTCCACCACGCCAAGACCGCGTCCTACGAGCTGTTTGACGACGATACCGGGGAGAATACGGGGAGCGAGAAGCATGAGCGGGCGGGCAACCTCGAAATCACGCTTTGGGAGAAGAAGCAATTGACTGAGGGCACGACGTATTTCGTCAAGAACGGCGACGCCAACGCGCCGGCGGACTAGCGCGGGAGACGGAACGCGAACATGTGGTTCGGCAAGAGCGGGAGAATTCGGGCGCTGCGGGAGCCGGTGTACCGCGTGCACGTCGATGCTTTCGGGTGCCGCGCGCGGATCACGGTTAACGATGGCCCCGTGATGACGACGCCGGGCACGCGGAGTCTCAAGTCGGAATACACGGTCAACGATTGGCTGCGGCAGGGGACGAATCGGCTGCGCGTGAGCGCGGAGCCGCCGGCGGGTCAGGACGCTCTCGACCAGCAGAAGGCGTTTCTGCGGGGCAAGGTGACCGTCGGCGACATGACCGTGCCGCGCGAGCAGCGCGAGATTGTCGAGCTGCTGGAGTTCGAGCTTGATCTGGCGCGGGACACCGGCGCGTACCCGATCGTCATGGCGGACGAATTCGACGTGCCGACCGGTTTTCCGGCCTGGAGTTGGACGCGCGCGCCGGTGTTGACCGTGAACGACGGTCTGCGCGCGGAGGCGGCCCGGGCGGTACAGTCGGTGTGGGAGGCCTTGCAGCGGCGGGATCTCGATAGAGTCATGGAGTTGCAGCGTGTGCGGATGCGCGAGATGTCGCTGAGCATGTTTCAGCCGCTCGACGAACGCATCGCCGACACGCGCGGCGATCTGGAGCGTTTGACCGGCGACGCGACCAACCGGCTGCGGCCGCTCGATCCTGATGCGTATGAGTACGTGTTGTTCGCCGACGGCCGCATCGTGCGAGTGGATTGCCCGCCGGGGTTTCCGCCGATCCGGTACGATTTCGAGGGGACGACGGTTTTCGCGGGGATTCCCGTGCTCCTGGCCCGGAACGGCTACGGGCGGCTGGAGTGGGTGCGATGAGCGGGAATCCGGTGCGCGCCGCGGATTCGGCTGGCCGGACGGACGGCCCGCGCCCGGCGCGGCTGGCGTCGTACGCGCTGAGCGAGGAAGACGTGTACCGTCTGGCGGAGCGCGGCCGGCTGCACGCGGTGCTGGACGCGGCGGACGCGCCGGAGGTGCTGGAGGTCATCGTCGCGGACGGCGTTACGACAATCGAGCTGTTCTCGCCGGATGCGGATCCGTTGTTGGGCTTCATGGCGCCGTACCTGGTGCCGCTGGACGAAGTGCTGTTGGCGCGCTTGCGCGAGACGGTGTGGCGGTCGGAGTGGGGGTTGCTGATCGAGGCCGAGGTCCCGAGCGCGGTTCTGAAGCAGCATCTGCGGCGGTTCCTGCTGGTCGAGCATCCGGATGGCAAGACGGTGTATTTCCGCATGTACGATCCGCGTGTGCTGCGGCGGTTCTTGCCGAATTGTACGGGCGCGGAGTTGGCGGCGCTCTTCGGGTCGATCACAGCGTACATCGTGCCGGACGGAATCGCCGGCGCGCGCTTCACCCGATACGCGCTGGAAGCAGGAGATTTCGACGGGCTGGCCAGCAACTCCGCGGTTTCCAGGTCGGCCGACCAGCTCGCGCCGCGCTTCACGCTGCGCGCGGCGCATCTGGGTGGGTTCGGGCCGGTGCAGTGAGTCTGTGGGGTCAGGGAGTGACATCAGCGGCGGCGCGTCCCGTCCACGTGCGCAAACTGGTCCTTACGGAAACATCGTGCCGACTGGATCCGCCGAATGAAAGCCCGTCTTCGCTGGACGGATACGGCACTCTGGAACCGCCAAGGCCACGGAGCTGTCCGTAAGGTTGACGGAAAGGGCTGCATGCACTGCGACCATCAGTCATCCTCCAGCCCTGGCATCCAGCCATGGCATCACGTAGATCAATCGATTTTCACAACCCAAGTCCACCTCCAGCAGCTCTGTATTCAGTTCACCGCTGTCACGCTTGGGCAGCATCCGGTACGACTTGTATCCCGTGCGCCAAAAGCGGTACACGAAGCGCAAACACTGTTCAAGTTGATCGTCCTTCCGCACCGGCGCCATGAAGACAACACGTTTTTCTCTGCCCACAACACCCTGCCACGCGGCACACAGCTCGCACACCTGACTCGTTTGCAGCTCTGCATCCAGGACGAGCACTAAGTCATGCCCGCGCAGATGATCGTCCTTGTTGGCCATTCTAGTCACATCGCCAAGGCTTGCGGGGCCAAGTTCCAGCACGCTGAACGACCGCCCGTGAGGCTCCGCCACAGCCCCTCTGGCAAGCCACTCGCCGGACCGGTCCCGAACCACGTGCAGTAACGCCCACGCTGTGCATTTAGAAATATCGCGTAGCCTGTAACGCAGGTTCCTATCGGCGTGCTCACGCCAGTCCGTGCGCTGCCAGTCCTTCACGACCCCAACTTCGGTATCACTGAAGTCAACCTTACTCAATGCGCCCCACACCGCTTCGACGTCATCAGGATACACGTTTCCCAGGTGTTCGTATCTGTCGAGCACGGCTCGGTCCGGCTCTTCGTCTGTCAGGCGTGCAACAAGTAAACGCCAACGTCCGCAAAGCTGTTCCGCTTTTTCAGGCCATTGCGGAGCGTCGCCCAAGCCACGACAAAGCATGTAATCCACCAGATCGAACGCAGCTCGAATTGGGTCGTGTTGTTGGGCGGCCTTGTTGCCGGTATCGAAGTGCGCGCGCGCCTTGGCAAGTTCCATATGCCAGTACACAAGATCCCTGACGCTGACACGGCTTTCAGCCCTGCTGAGATAAAGGTTAGCGTAACGAGCCGGATCAGGTAGATCACCGCGCAACTTGGAGCTCGGGATCCCGAGGGACCACGCGTAGAATTTGTCTAGGTCCGTCGGCAACAGACGTTCCAAAGCTGCGGCGTCGCGCGCAGCCGCGTCAGCGCCCAGTAACGAACAGGCGTCCGCTTCATCCAGTTCGTGAAAACGCCTTACCTGCAACTCTTCGCTTCGGGATACCCCCGCTGTATCGCACTCATTACTGACGGTCAACGAGAGTCTGACGGGTCCGGGCTCGGTGGGCGTCCAGGAATCCGCTATTGCGGTCTGTGCGCCTTCGTCTACAAGTTCCCACTTGTATGTCAGCGGCTCACTCCCTTTCGCCGTTGCCTTCAGCGTAACCGGCTCGCCCACAACAAGAGGTTCGCCCGGAAGGTCGAACTGCAGGTCCGATGGTTTCTCCATGAGCGTAACCTGGAAGTCCGCCGAAGCCCTGCACCCATACTCATTGCTGATCGCGACGCCGAGGCTGTGCGTGCCGGGCTTTAGGTCGGACACAGTTATCTCTGTTGCATTGTGCCAGCCGAGCGGCGTACCGTTGCATTGCCAGGCAATGCGAAGCTGTTCTGCGTCCTGCACATGAACGGCCAGTGACAACAGACCGCTGTCGTCGAGGCAGGTCACGATGTCTGTAGGTTTCTGCGCGAACCGCGGTGGCTCGTGTACGGCGAGGAAGATCGAATGCGTTACCGTGTTGCGCAACTCGTCGCTGATCTCGACGGAGTAGGTGCCGCTGTCGTCCGTGGAGGCGGGGGAAAGCCAAACGTCGTGTGTCGTTTCGTCTGGGAGGTCCGTTCCGTCACGAGACCATATGTAAGAGTAGCGCGCGTCCTGCGGACTTGCGCGCAAGATGATATCCTCGTCCGCGCACACGTCGCAGGAGAACTCCGTAGACGACGCGCCAGCGTGGCAGACTGGCTCTGCGTCCTTAACCCATACGCATATGGATGCCTCCTGTATCCATGCCGGACGCTCGGGGGAAGCTGTTGGCTCCGGTTCTGCTGCGGGCTGACTCAGGGGCTCAACGACTTCGAGCACAGCGGCTACAGCAGGTTCTTCTGACTGTTCCGGTGGCGGTGGCTGCGGTTCTGGCACCGCAGAGGGTGGCGGGTCAGCGACGAGGATCGCCGGCGCCGTGTCGCCGTTGTCAACCGCGCGGGGAGCGGGAGGAGGGGGCGGCGGGGGGGGAGGCACACGTGGTGGGGCGACGCCGGGTGTTTTTAGCTGGATTACGACTGCCACGGTCAGCACGAGACCCAGGAGCGCGACGGCGAGAATCAGCGCATGCCAATGCGTCCGTCTGGCAACCGGCTCGGGCCGGGACGCGGGTGCGGGTGCGGGTGCGGGTTGCGGTCGGGCCTGTGCGACCCGCACGGCGATCGCCTTGTCGATCTCTGCCGGCGGGGTGTCAATGATGACCTCGCCGAAGCGCGCCCACCGCACGGAAACGTGTATGGGTTTGTGCGCTTTCTTAAGCTCAAGTGTGAGCGTTCCCTTGAAGCTCAGCGGGGCATGCAGGCTGCTGGCGTTCCAGTTGAACTGCGCATGCAGGTCGACGCCGCGCACGGCTTCCCGCTGGACAAGTCCGTTGCGCAGGTGGTCGAGCGTCCGATCACGCACATCCGCGGCCACCACATCCGCCGCGACCTGCCGCAGGCGGGCCGGGTCATCCGCCTCCCAGCGCAGATCGTCGGGCCTCCAGTTGACGCGGAGGCTCACGGCCGGCGCGTTGTCACTCGCGTCCAGGGCAACGTGCACTTCCGCATCCGCACACAGGTCACGGGGCACGGCGGTGATCTGCGCATCTGGGAATACGCGGCGCGGCAGGAGCGCCGGAAGCGCGTCCCACGCGGAACGCTGGAGCGCGCTGAGTTGGTCCGTGAGCACGGTTAGCAGGGCAGCGCGGATCGGTTGCGCCCGCCGCGCCGCATCCCCCCCGAGATCGAAGCAAACGGGCAGAGCCGAGCCGACCGTGTCGCCGTGCGCGTTCTCCAAACGCACGGTTATGTCGACTTCGCCCCGCGCACATTCCGAGTCCGCTTCCCAACGGATGGATCCGACGTCGGCCTGCGCGCTTCTCGCGGAGACGAAATCCGCTAGGTCCTGCCCGATTAGCCTGTCCCACACGTCGCGAATGAGCTGACGCAGCTCTTCGGCTCGCTGGCGCTCTCTGGCCGCCGCCGCTTCCTGCTCCCGGCACAGCTCCAGCAGCGCGTCCGCCGCCTGCCGTAGGTCTTCCTCCGCATCCGCATCAGTTGCGATCGCCTCGGCGTGCAGGCGGGCCGTGGCCAGGTCATCCAGTTCCGCCGCCGCGCGACCGGCATTCAACCGCTGCTCACGCCGCTGACGCGCCAGGAGCGAGTCCCTCTGGGCGTCGATCCGTCCAATCCACCCCGCCAGACGCTCCCCGCTCGGCTCTGGCAAACCCGCGTGCTCCCGCCACGGCGCCAGCTCATCCAGGGAATCCAGCGCTGCGCCCTGCTCCAGCAGTCGCCGGCCGGTGGCGATCGCCGTGGCCAGATCGGCCCATTCCGCCGGCGCCAGTGCCGCACACGCTTCGGCGGCCTGGCCGACCACCGATTGCCGCTGCTCGGGTTCGCTGGCGAGCAATCCCAGAACCAGTGCGGACCAGGCCAGAATGGGGCGGTTGGTGCTCGCCGCCACGCCGCCACGCCGTTCAAACACCTCCTGCCAGTCGGTGCGCACCTCCGCCAGTGAGTACGGCTCAATCTGGAAATACAGGTTCAGTAGCGGATCTGACCAACTCGCCCCGTACGGGTGCCGGCCCGTCGCCATGGCAAACAGCACGACGCCCAGCGCGAACTCATCCGCCTGCAAGTTCAGCGGCAACTGCTGTTCGAACAGCTCGTGCGCGAACAGCGGGGCGATCCAGCCGTGCGGCCGCGTCTCGCCCGGCGGCAGCAACTCCCACGTGCCCGAATCCACGGCGGCGCCGTCGTCGTCGTCCGGTGCGGCGCCGGGCGAGCAGCAGATGCGGGCTCGCAGGTCGGGCCCACAGACGTCGGCGAAGGCCGGCGCGATGCCGAAGTCACCCACCTTGGGCAGTCCGGCCTCGTCGAGGTAAATCGATCGAAACTGCAAGCCGCCATGCACCGTACGCGCTTGCGCCGCGGCACGCAGGGCGCGCCCGGCCGGCAGCGTCAGCCACAGCAGCGTGTGGATGTCCGGCCGCGGCTGCCATGCGATGATGGCGTCCGGATCGGCCGAAGTGGCCGGCTCGTGTGGAATCAGCAGGCGGTCGCCCTCCTCGCCGACCTCGCCGCTGACCCGCAGCACATCCGGGCAGCGTTCAGCCAGATACCGCTGCAGACGCACGGCCGCGGCGATCTTGGCAACGAAGCGTGTCCGGCCGTCGGCGTCGAGGGCGGATGGAATCACTACCACCCGCCGATTTGCCAGACGGTCTGTGAAGACGCCCCTCACCTTGGTTGCTCCACTACTCCACCGGTCCGCCACGCGCCACGCGCCGCCACGGCTGCCAGCGAATGAGCACGGCCGGCAACAGGCCGGCGAGCGCCGCAATACCGACCAGCCCGAACCGAGCGTGGCCGTATGCCTCTGACAACACGACCGCATACAACACGCCGGCCGGCAGGAGACCGCCGATGTAAGTGTTGAAGGTCGAAGCGACCTCCGTCCGGCCTTTCTGGCGGCCAACCCGCAGCGTCAGAAGCAATGCCGCACCGGCCGCCAGGACCGGCCCGGGCGCCGGCACGTTTACCGTCGCCAGCACCGCCCGCAGCGTGACACGGGCAGCGCCGCCGCGTCGCCCTGCCTGAGTGACGTCCGTTTTGCCGGGTCGGCGCTCAGCGGCTGCAGGCGACGCAGTTACCGGCCCTTCGGCAGTCGGCTGGTACACGGCCGTCGGGACTGACAGATCGCGGGCCGGCAGGCTCGAACATGCCGCGTAGAACCATGCTCCGGGCTCATCCGACCGCACATCGCACTGGGGACAGTGTTTCACAGACGGCACTCCCGATTCTCAGAGCGCCCCGCGGCGTCGTCCTGCAGGCGTCCCGCCCCGGCCCGTGCATGCATGGGTTGGGCGGGACCACAAGGTACATCCGCTTTGGCCGCGACGCGAGCGAGTGCCGCGGACCGGGCCGCTCGTGTCCGCGACCAGCCCGCTTGAGCTGGCCACCGCGGGAGGCGCTTTCTGTGCCACCCTTCAACCCACCGACTCCGGAGACGGTCGGAAGGCGTCGCGATGTTATCTTGATCGTATTCGCCGGGCGGTGTTTCCCCACCACCGCGCATAGACACGGGTTGGTGTGATCCATAACGACGAGAACCGAAGTGTCGGGCAAGAAGATGGGAATATCTGCATGGTCACCCTGTGACACGACAAGAGACCGTCCAGGGAGAATGAACGGAGAGAGGGGGGTTAGTGTGGCTAACGTCTTTTTGGAGCGGAACTTGCCATTTCGCACCATGTAGATACGACTACAAACGGGTCACGGGCCGTTCGAGGTGCGCCTGGGGCCGAAGGCTGTGCTGCGGGCGTCAGTGGCTCCTGAATCAGGCAAACGGCGCCCCGCTGCACAGTGGAATCCGAAGGCCCACAAGGGCGGACGGGCGTGGCTTAGCTCCCGGTGGAACTGGGGTGTCACCCGCCAGACCTCCGCCGCGAGAGGAAACACTCCGCCTCTGTCGGGCTGCCGTCAGGAGGGTCCCATTGGTGGCGTTTGTGGAGGATGCGAAGGGTGACGTTCATGCTCAGAGCGGCCCGCTGGGAAGCAGGCACCTCCTGGCGCGTGGACCAGAATCGTGCCGCCGCGGTCGGTCGCCTGACGAGCAGCGCCCACGCAATTGCCTACGGCATTAAATTCTTGGCGTCAATGCCCTTGACGCCCTGGCTGCCGGCGTGGTAAATTGTGGATTGCCCTGAGGGACATTTTGTGGCATGGCGCGCCTCGCGGGAGTGGGCGCGCTGAACGGGAGATGCAGATGAAGAAATCGCCGTTGAGATTACTCGGTCTTATGGTCGGGTACGGGCTTCTACTGCAGGTCGCAGCCTGTGGCACTACCTTCTCGGAGGCGGAGGTGGAGCAACTGGCCGTGGACGCCCAGGGCGTCATGGCCTCCCTGGCCGGGACTTTGACCACGAACGCGGTGTACTTTTTCTTGGACAACGCTCTCCTTCGTCTGATCTACTAGAACGGGTTGGGCGCGCAAAAGGGAGGCATTCATGCGCGGCAGATTGATGCGGCTTTTCATCATGGTTTCTGTTCTTTGTCCCTTGCTGGCAGGGGGCTGCGTTTCTTCTCAACAGTTCGCCGATTTCACCCGGTCACAGGTTTCGTTGGCCGTGGCTAGCGTGTTTGGGCAGTTCGTTTCGGCGGTCGTGCAGTCGCTGGGACGCGCCTGATCAGCTTGCAGACCGCGCGCCGTGCACGGCCTGCACTTCGGTGCATTTACGGAAGGTGTCTGAACGATGGTAGAACCGCATGGGGAACAAGTTGACGCATGCGCCGGCGCAGTCGTCGTATGCCTCTGCGCGGCGCTCCTGTTCGTGGGGCCCATGGCTGTTGCGAGCGTGGCTCAACAGTCGCCAGAGGCGGCCGCGCCCGCCACTACGGCCGCCGTGGATGACGAGTTGACGCTCGCGCGGGCCATGAGCGCGTATGCGGACGGCAACTACGATGACGCCGAACGCCTGCTTCAGCGCGTCTATGCCAGTGACGCGGGAAACCCGGCCTGCCTCTACTACCTCGGTCTGGTGCATTTGCAGCAGGGTCTCGACCAGCGTCAGAGAATGGCCGATCCGCGCCGCTCGCCCGCCGAGCGCGACGCGGCGGGCGCGGCGGCGATCGCCGCGTTTGAGGCGGCGCGCAGTCGGCTACGCGAACTGCTGGGATTGGCGACGGAGCCCGGCGTCGAGTTCGTCGATGCAGCCCTGAACCTGGCGATTGCGGAGCTTGCGTCGAGCGTCCCGGGAATGGGGGCTGAGGAAAGTGCCCGGCGCGCCCGCGCGGCGATTTCCACGCTGGAGGAGTATCTGGAGGTCCCCGAAGGCAATACCGACCCCCTGGCCCACCTGTTCCGTGGAATCGCCTATCAACACTTGGTGCTGTATGGTGCCGTGGGACCGTCCGAAAGGCCCCGTCTGATCGCCCAAGGAATTACAGCGATCGATGACGGCCTGCGACTCGCGCGGCAGTGGGGGCCTGACAGTCCGGAGTACACGGGATTCAGGTCACGCGCGCTCTATTACCGCGGCGCACTGAATGCGGTTGCCCGCGACTTCCAGCAGGCTCGTGAAGACCTGCAATGCGTGGCCGAAGAGGGAGAAGGCGAGACGCGGGATTCGGCTCGTCGGTTGCTGGGTGTCATCCCCGAGGCCACGCCGGTTTCCGGACTGGTGTTTGGCAAGAGGCCTGTCGGCCCGATCCTGTTCCGGGGCTCCCTCGAACTGCTGCAGGGCTACGACACGAACGTCATTCTCTTGGGTGGAAATACCGGGCTCCCCAGGGGGCTGGGGCAGCACTACGACTACGGATATGGCCTAAAGGCCGGCTTCGACCTGCAGCGCACCTTCACGCGCGTCGATGATGCACTTCCGCTTGGGGAGTCGCTGGCGGTGGGAATCGGTGGGCAGACCTACCAGCTCTGGCAAGCGGCCATCGAGCAGTATGACGTCAGCCAGTACGTCGGAAGTGCCTTCGTGAACTGGGGTCTGACGTCTGATTTGTATCTTGGCTTCCAGTACGATTACTCATACACCCTGCTCGGTCACAAGGGATTCATCTCCAGCAACCGGGAATCGGCCGTCGTGAACTACTACTGGCCGAATCGTGACCTCGGCTGGCTCAAGGCCGGCCGCGCCCGCTCCGAGCTGATCTACCAGTTTGACTACCGCAATTACCTTGATCAGATTGCGGATCCGCGGTTCGACCGCGACGGCAAGTACCACGCCGCTCTGTTCCGGCAGCACTTCGACATTGCCACGGCCGGAGAACTGTGGCGTGCGCATTACGCCGCCCGGGATGACCGCGCGGCCGCGCATGACCGGCAGCGGTCCCTCCGCACTTATCTGGGCTATGCTTATCGCGATGAGCAAACGCAGGGCACCGAGTTCGATCGTCGCAGTAACGGGTTGTTGGCGGGCTTCAGCTTGCCGTTGCCACTGCGTCTCACGTTTGAATACGATCTGGGGCTGTACTGGGATGACTACGGTAACCCCAGCGTGTCCGATTTCGGCCGCAACTGGCGATCGGATCTCGAACAATGGCACACGTTCGGCCTGATCTATACGATCGTTGGACGCGGGGAGCATTCGCAGTTGAAGACGCTGGAAATGACATTGGCGGCCCAGGTGGACCTGGTGATCAACGATTCCAGCGTAATGAACCGCCTGGGCGAAGAGTTCTACAGTTATGACCGCGCTATCTGGGGCTTGGTATTCAGGGTGCGGTTCTAGGTCCACGTGCGGCAAAGGAGTAGGCTGATGGTACTCATCAGGCACATTCGTCCCTGCACGCTCGGCGCGCTATTGCTTGCACTCGTCGTCGCGGCCGGCACGGCGCCCGGGCAGGTTCCGCTGCGGGTGCTGGCGGTGGAGCAGGTGGCGGGCGACGATTTGTCGGAATCGGTGCGCGTCGGCGATCGGAGCATACGGCTGGGGCAAGTGCTGCGCGACGGTAGCTTGGTCGTTCCCGCGGAGCAGCGCACGCTGCTGCTGTCGGACAGCGGCGGTACGCTGCTGCTTCTGCAGGGGCCGCTCGAACTGGCGCTGACTGAAGGCCGGCCGATCAGGTTCTCGACATTCCGGGGCGCCGTGCTGGTCCGTACGGACCGGGCCGAGCAAGAGCTTGTTGTTGTCGTGGAGACCCCCGCGGTGTCGCTGCGCGTGTTGTCAGGCAGCACGTGGTTGTCATGGCTGGACGACCTGCTGTTCGTGGGTTACCAGGCCTATGAAGGCGCTGACGCTCCGCCCATGAGCATGCACGGCCCTGATGATGATGTGTATCAGCTCGCCAGTGGCGCGGAGATCGCGGTGGGAGTCGAGCGGCCCGCGCACGTGTCGGCGGCGGCGGGAATCCCGCCCCAGTTGACGTCCGACCTGCGGGCGCTGCAGCTAGCGGGCGCGCGCGTGTACCAACGGGAAGTTACCCAGCAGTTGTATCGGGGGGTGCTGTCTTGGGACGCGTACGCGCAGGCCCCGCAGGTGGAGGAGGCCTTGGTGCAGAAACTGCCGGAATTGCGGGTGGTTGCGTCGCAACTGGAGGTCGGCGTGCAGACAGCATCAGCGGTTTCCGGCGACGTCTACCGACAAAGCACGGTAACTGGGCAACGCCAGTTCGACAGGCTGACGTTGCCGCCGGGAACGTCGCCGGCCAGCATGAGGCTGACGTCGGAGCAGCGGAGTGCGGACAGTACGCTGGCGCGGTTTCGCGTGCAGGAATACGGCGCACAGGGCCTTGGGTTCCTGGGCTTGCGAACGCTGTCAGTTGCCGGCATCGACAGCAGCGGCCGGCGCGCCGTCGGCCCCGCTGGGCTGACGGCAGCTCCCGGCGGTGCACGCTGAGTCGGTGCCCCCGGAACTGCGGAAGAGGGTGTTGGATGGGTGTACGAATGTTACGAGCGGTGCTCGTCGTGTCGCTGCTGCTGCCGGCTTGGGGCGGCTGCAAGTCGTCGCCGAAGCGCGCGGCCGATGTTGAACCGGAGCACGGCGTTGCCAGAACGGCCAACGTGCTGGCTGAACGCGACGCAGAGACGATTGAGAAGGAGTTGACCCAGGAGCAGGAGCGGCAGGAGCGCGGGGGCCGGCCGCTCGACTCGGAGCGCGGGAGCGATCGCGTGGCGGATCAACCGCGTTTGCGCTGACCTGGGCACGGAGTCGCGGGCGACGCGACGCTGTCGGCTGGATCAACAACGTGCGGTCCATTGTGGGCGTACCGGGCATGGACCCGGAATTGTGTCCGCACCAACGGAGGACGTCATCATGGCAGCTTCTACACCTACAGGGAACAAACCCGCACGGCTGATTCGCAGGTCCTATGGCGGCTTGTTCGGCGCCCTTGCGATAGCAGCAGCAGGTTCGCTGCTGACGGCACACGGCGCCGCCCAAGTCGGGCCTTCACCGCACGAAGTCCCACCTACCAGCGGCGGGCCCGCCCATCTCATGCCTTCCGTCGTGTTTGACTCGTTCAACTTCGACCAGTACGCCGGCGGGGGCACGCAGACAACAGCGCATCTGGTGTACACGGTCTATGCATCCGAGGCGGTCGACCAGTTCAAGATCCTGATTGGCATGGACCGAAACGGCGACGGTGTAATTGACCGCATCGACCCGGAGGATGTGTTGGTCGAAGTCTCCGGAAAACTGGAACCGGGCCAGCATAACCACCCGGTTACCGATTTTCGAAGCCGATTCGCACTGTTGCTTCCCGAGAACCGCGTCAGACATGGCGACCGCTTGGCGGCGGAGCTGCAAAGTGACCAACTGCCCGCAGAGCAGCTTCAATCCACTGAAACTGCCGTGGTCAGGATCGCTCTCGACAGCTTCTCGTTCGACCAGTATGCGGCCGAGGGCACGGAGACGACGGCGGAGATCCAGTGCACCCTGGACGCGCCGGGCATGGTTGCGCCATTCCAGTTCCTGATTGGCATGGACCGGGATGGCGACGGGGAGATTGATGACGGCGAGTCGGCGGACGTCTTGACGGGGATCGACGCGGAGTTGGCACCCGGCTCGCACGTGCTCGCGGTTCCCGACTTCCGGGCGCAGTTCACGCCGTTGGCTGCCG
>Ga0334890_1000903_pt1 | contig 45903 bp, 36 predicted proteins | sample GraSluR1_MG_3_FD_207220 | JGI IMG/M metagenome (GOLD analysis project Ga0334890, IMG submission 207220) | Sludge microbial communities from methane-producing bioreactor in Wageningen University, Netherlands - Granular Sludge_31_08-R1 | ecosystem: Engineered > Bioreactor > Anaerobic >... | reverse complement strand
GCCCGCCCCCCCCCCCCCCCAGCGGTGCTGGCCCTGCGTCTGCCGTCCCGTGGCCTGACGCGCCTTGCTTACATCGAGTTGCTTGTTGCAGCGGGGGCACTGGACCGAGTCGCCCGTGAAGTTCGGCGGGATCTTGAAACTGAGCCCGCAGGTACAGGCCATGAACGCGAAGCCGTTGACTTTTCGCATGATGTCGCCGATCTGGTGGAGCTGCTTCTGCGTCTTCTCCTCCTTGGTCGGCTGGGGCCCGCCGTCGCGGAGGCCGACCTCCTCGCTTCGCAGGGCGGACGCCGGAACGATGTTCTTGGTGTGCGTCACCTGGGTGAAGGCTTCGGCATAGTCCTTGTACGAAGCGCCGCCCGACATGTTGCGCAGGATGCGAACGCGTTCGGAGATCGCCGGGTGCGTGCTGCTCAGATCGGACAGTCTCCGCTGGCCCTTCTTCTTGAAGGGGTTGATGATGTACATCGGCGCGGTGGCCTTGTTGGCTGGGCCCAGTTGCGGGGCCGGATCGCTGGCGATCTTCTCGAGGGCACTGGCGAGCCCCTCGGGGTAGCGCGTCAGTCGGGCCGCTCCGGCGTCGGCCAGGTACTCGCGACGGCGCGACAGGGCGAAATAGAGCAGATACGCCATGATCGGGGCGAGCACCGCAACGAGGACGGCGATCAGCATCAGGACGATCTGGGCCTGGCCGCCGCCCTGGCCGCCACGTGAATAGCGTCGTCTCGATCCCATCGAGCTGTAAAACATCCCGCGCAGAAAGACCTGGGACATGAGCACGATGCCGCCGAGCATGATCCCGGCCAGGGTTACATACAGAATGTCGCGATGGAGGATATGGCTGATCTCATGCGCGATGACACCCTGCAGTTCGTCGCGATTGAGGCGGGCCAGCAGGCCGGCCGTGACGGCCACGGATGCCGTCTCGGGGCTGCGGCCGGTGGCGAAGGCGTTCGGGGCCGGGTCGTTGATGATGTAGACCTTCGGCATGGCCGGCAGCCCGGCGGCGATCTTCATCTCCTCGACGATGTTGAACAACTGCGGATGGACGTCGTGGGTGACCGGCTGGGCGCGACTGGCCGCCAGGAGGATCTGATCGCCCGACGAGAAACTGACCGCTGCCAGCACCAGCCAGATTACGGTGGCGATGCCCAACCCGATCCAGCCGCCGTCAGGACCAAATACCGCCAGACCGATGACACCGCCGACCAGCAGCAGGACAAAGGCCATCGTCGCCATCAGGAAGATCGAATGTCTCTTGTTCGCCCGAATCAGTTCCCACATGGTCCATCCTTACGTTAGCTTGTCTTGTCTGTCGGTTGGTCATGGGCATAATACCAGCGCTGTCCCCCCGATCCGGTGCATGCACCGGGCATGGCAGGAGCACGGAACCGCACGACTACGAGAAGCTGACCTTGGGCGCCCGGCGTTCCGCTTCGCTCTCGACCTCGAAGAAGTCGCGTTTTGCGAAGCTGAACATCCCGGCGATGATGTTCGACGGGAACATCTGGATCTTGTTGTTGTAGAACAAGACCTGATCGTTGTAGTTCTGTCGGGAGAAGGCGATCTTGTTCTCCGTGCTGGTCAGCTCCTCCTGGAGAGCCAGGAAGTTCTGATTGGCTTTCAGGTCGGGATAGTTCTCGACGACGAGCATGAACTTGCTCAGCGCGTCGGCGAGCTGGCCCTCGGCCTTGGCCGTCTCCGAGACGCTCTGGGCGCCCATCGCCTGGCTGCGGGCCTGGGTGATGGCCTCGAACGTCTCGCGCTCGTGCTTCATGTAGCCTTTGGCCGTCTCGACGAGGTTTGGGATCAGGTCGTGGCGGCGTTTGAGCTGCACGTCGATCTGCGACCACGCGTTGTCCACCTGGTTGCGCAGGCGGATCAAGGCATTGTAGATGCCGATCACGACCACCGCCAAGAGGACGAGAAGGCCAACGAAAACCACTAATACGATCAGTGCTCCTGCCATGTGTTCTCCCTTCGTTGCGGCGGAAGGCTTCCGCCGGGGTTACGACGACTTCTTCTTCATGACCAATGCCACGACAATCAATACAGCAGCGACGCCCACGAGGATCAACGTTGTGCTACTCATGCTGGACCCTTTCAAACACGTGCTACGGCAGAAACATGTTGGCCATGTGAATACGCCGAATCAAGGTCTATACGCCTCGCCGGTGAGCCAGGACGGCTCGAATCGGGCGAGGAGGATTCGCTCATATGGATTCGTCATGCCGCCCTCGAACAGGCATGCGATTTCGCCATCGGGCAGGACCGCCAGGCACGAGTATGCGGCCGGTCCGGGCCAGAGCAGTCGCTCGACCGGCCAGGTCTGGCCCCCGTCTCGACTGAGGCGGACGGTCATGTCCCGCCGCACGCCCGTCTGGCCGTGTGCGGGATTGGAGAACAGCAGCCAATCCTGCCCGCTTTCGGACCATGAATTGTATCGTACGAGGCTCGCCTGGCAGATGGGCTCGACGAGGACCGGATCGTGTGAGACCTGCGACCAGGTCATCCCGCCGTCGCGGCTTGTCGCGACGGCCCGCGTGTTCTTGGTGCGGTCGTAGTTTCGCATGTTCATCAGGAGTGTCCCGTCGGCCAGTTCCACGACCTGGCATTCGTTGACGGCCGGGCGGATGACGCCGCCGAGCTGCCAGCTCTTCCCGCTGTCGTCGCTGAAGATGACGTGCGAGTTGTAGCCGGTGGGGTCCTCCGGCGTAACGACGCTGTGGTCGCAGGGGATCAGCAGACGCCCTCGCCAGGGCCTGTGTTTCAACTGAATGCCGACGCCCGGTCCCGTGGCGTACCAGCGCCACTCAGGGCGTTTCGTGGTTTCGGTGATCTCGCGGGGCTCGGCCCACGTCCGTCCGTCGTCGTCGCTGTGCGTGACGAATACCCGCCGTGTGTCCTCGCCTGCGTTCTGCATGATCTGGCGTTCCGTATCCTGCCCGTGGTTCCAGGTCATGGTCAGCCAGATGGTCCCCGTCCGCTCGTCCACGACGGGGCAGGGGTTGCCGCAGGTGTTGGCGCCGTCGTCCCAAACGATTTGCTGGCGACTCCAGGTCGCGCCGCTGTCCTCGGACCGCTTGACGAGCAGGTCGATATCGCCCGAATCGCCTCGACCACCCTTGCGTCCCTCGCAGAAGGCCAGAAGCGTTCCCTTCTGCGTCACGAGAAGAGAAGGGATGCGATAGGTGTGATACCCGTCCTCGCCGCTGACATAGAGGTCGGTCACGGCTGGTTTGAGCCGGGCGGCCCGGGCATCCAGTTCGGAGAGCTTCAGGCGAACGCTGACGATGTACGGCGGCTCGCCTTCAGTCCAGTGCCCGTACGTGGTTGTGATGAAGGTGCCGTCGGGGAGGATTTCGAGGCCCGGATAGGCACAGTCGAAAGCCCTGGTGTTGTCCATCAGGCGGATGCGGTATTGACCTTCGCGGCCCGCGACGATGTCGTCATAGGTGCCCACCCAGCCGACCCAGTCGCCTTTCGTCGGACTGACGTGTGTGGTGTCCCGGAAGGTGATGAAGAGGCGTCCGTCGGGAGCGTACTTGCCGACGTGCCTGTCGCCGGTCAGTGCAGCCGGCAGCTCTTGTGGTTCGGTCCAGGTCCGCCCCTCGTCGTTGCTGAAGATGGCGAACGAGTTGAACTTGCGGCTGTTCTCCCGCAGAAGGACCGCCATCTGGCGCCCGTCGGGCGAGCGAATCAAACCAGGCTCGCACAGGTGGGCCTGGGGGTGCTCGGCGATGACCGTCGGCTGGCCCCAGGTCAGGCCGCCGTCCTGCGAGATCGTCTTGAAGACCTGAAACCGCGTCGCCTTGCCCTCGTTGCGGAGGAACCGGCCGTCGTCGTGGAACAGGGCCATGTAGTCGCCGTTCGCCAGACGTTCGACCGAGGCCATCGCAACGATCCCCCCGAAATCCCCGATCGGCTCCAAAGGAGTCCAGTTCTGGCCGTCGTCCTCGGACACCGCCATTCGGATCGGGTACAGGCCCGAGAAGACGATCAGCCTCTTACGGTCTTCGCCGTCGATCACGCGGTGGATGGTCGGTGTCTCCTGGGATGTGGCCCAGTTCTCAGGGGTGGGCAGACGGTCGGACCAGGTCGAACCTGCGTCCGTGCTGCGCTTTAGTACGATCGAACCGCGGCCGTGCCCCTTCGGATAGACGGCCAGCATCGTCCGATTGTCTTCCAGCAGCACCGTGGTGGGGTGGCCCAGGTACTGGCCGGCCTCCCGGTCGACCACGGTCTGACGCTGCGTTTCACCCGCCAGATCCACGACCGGGATGGAATAGCTCTTGGGCTGGGGCGGTACCGCCTCGCTCGGGTTGGCCCAGGCCAGCACAAGAACCACGATAGCAGGGATGTGGAGCGCGGTCTTCCTCATTACGGCACCTCATTTCTGCTTCGAGTCGTCGTGAGCGAACATCTCGGCCAGCAGTTTCTGGATGTTGCTGGTCTCATCGAGTTGTCCACGGTCGAGGATGTCCTCTAACTCTCCCCGGTCGAACCAGAGCCCATCGCCGCGACGGCACTTGTCGATCAGCAAAGGGGGTCTGGCTTGACCGACGACGATTTTAGCCATCTTCTTGTCGCAGATGGGACACTTGCGGGGTTTCTCGGCGACGGAGGGGTCTTCCCGGAAAGAGGCCAGCAACTGCGAGGCCTTCTCCCGGTCATCCATGAGCAGCTCCAACTCGCCCGCGTCGAGCCAGATGCCGCCGCAGCCGACGCAATGGTCGATTTCGACGTCCGCCAGTTCCAGCGTAATCATCGCGTTTCCGCATGCAGGACAGTCCATTCGTGATCTCCGGATCCCCAATTCTGTTTGAGAGCAGGCCATCGCGGTGGCAGATCGTCTGTCTTGTCTGTCGGTACAGACGCCTGGATCGGCCCGATATTCAATGCAAAGCGTTCGCACGGACCGTCTTCCGTATCGCGGCCGGCGATTTGACCGGTGGTCAGCACCATCGCCAGTCTCTGCACGCGGCATGGTATCGCACCGTTTGACGGCCGTCAAGGCCCACGCCGGCCCCGCTGCGGTATTGGATACGGTCCACGTGAACAGCCTTGGACGAACGCGAATTGCACCTTTTGTTGTCTCGGTCCTTCTGACTTCTTGGCGCGGCGATACGAGTCTCTGTAGAATGGGCGGGCGAGGCCGTAGGTCGCGCGTGCGCGGCGGCTGGTTCGAGACGCCAATTGGAATGAAGGAGGCTGATTGATGGCAACCGATCCGTTCAGACCGATAGATCGACGTGGTTTTCTGGAGAACCTGGGCCGGCTCTCGCTGGGAGCGGCAGCGGTGACGAGTTTTTCGACCGGTGCCGCCGCAAGCCGCCAGCAGTCTGCCGAGAAGACTTGGGAGCCGGTCTCGGATCGCAAGGTGCGCGTCGGCATCGTCGGTTACGGCGTCTGCCGGTTCGGGGCCGACTTTGGCTTCCAGGACCATCCCAACGTCGAGATCGTGGCGGTCAGCGACCTGATTCCCGAGCGGCGCGAAGGGCTGATGCAGGCATGCCGGTGCGAGAGATCGTACGAATCGCTCGAAGTGCTGGTCAAGGACCCGAAGATCGAGGCGGTCTTCGTGGCCACCGATGCGCCGAACCACGCCAGGCATTGCATCGAGGCGCTCAATCACGGCAAGCACGTGATGACGGCGGTGCCGGCGGTGTGGGGCTCGATCGAGGAGGCCGAGCAACTGCTGGAAACGGTGCGGAAGACCGGCCTGAAGTACATGATGGCCGAGACGAGCTGCTATCGGCCCGACTGCTACGCCATGCGTCAGATCTACCGGGCCGGAGGCTTCGGCAAACTCGTGTACTCCGAAGGGGAGTACTTCCATTTCAGTCCCACGCCTATCCCGTCGTTCAAGGGCTGGCGCATCGGCATGCCCCCTCTGTGGTATCCCACGCACTCGACCGCCTACTATGTCGGTGTCACCGGCGGGCGGTATACCTCCGTCTCCTGCGGCGGGTTCGATGCGGGGCTGCCGGCCAACAAACCCGGCGCCAACCCGTACGACAACCCGTACAGCGATGAGATCGCCCTGTTTCAGACCAGCGAGGGCGGCGCCTCCCGCATGCTCATGTGCAAGGGCGTGCAGGGCGTGATCGTCGAGACCGGCCGTGTCTATGGCCAGCGAGGGTGGATGCAGGATACCAACTACCGCGGGCTGCTGAAGGAGCTGCCCGATATCACACGTCCGCCGCTGCCTCCCGGCATGCCCGCCGGTGGACACGGCGGCTCGCACGGGCCGCTGACGAACGAGTTCATCACGGCGATTCTCGAAGACCGCGAACCGCTCGTGAATGTCTACGAGGCACTGGCGATGACCGTGCCGGGGATTGTCGCACACCAGTCGGCCCTCAAGGATGGCGAGACACTCCCCGTCCCACAGTATGACAGGGCATAGAGTGTCCCGACCTACATCAGGCGATCCAAACACGCACTTGACGTCGATGCCGGCTTTCGTTATCAGGTGATGCCTCTGAATGGGCTGAACTTCCGAGGAAAGAACGGAGCCGATGGGAAAAGCCAGGAAGAAGGCCGCTGCGTCGAAGACCGGAGCGGTTCATACGAAGCAGAAGAAGGCCGCAGCGAAGGCCGTCAAGAAGACGGCGAAGAGAACCGCGAAGAAGGCCGTGCGCAAGAGCAAGAAGGCGCCGACCGAAGCGGTCCCGCTGCCGTTGCCGGAATTGCAGGTCCCGAGCGACGAGCGACGAGCGACGAAGCAACCGGTCCGGCATGCGACCGCTGAGGACATGGCGCGGGGGCAGCGCGAGATCTCAGTGGCCGAGTTCTTCACCAAGAACCGCCACTTGCTTGGCTTCGACAACCCGCGAAAGGCGCTGCTGACGACGATCAAGGAGGGCGTGGACAACTCGCTCGACGCCTGTGAGGAGGCGGGCATCCTGCCGGAAGTCAAGGTGGCGGTCGCTCCCGGCTCGGAAGAGGACCGCTTTCGCGTGACGGTCGAGGACAACGGGCCGGGGATCATCAAGGCCCAGATCCCGAAGATTTTTGCGAAGCTGCTCTACGGCTCGAAGTTCCACCGGCTCAAGATGTCCCGGGGCCAGCAGGGGATCGGCATCTCGGCGGCCGGGATGTATGGCCAGCTTACCACGGGCAAACCCGTTTCCATCACGTCGAAGACCAGTCGAAGCAAGCCGGCCCATCACTACGAGCTGGAGATCGACACGAAGAAGAACGACCCTCGGATCATTGTCGACGAGACGATCGATTGGCCCGTCCAGCGGGGCACGAAGGTTGAGATTGAACTGGAGGCCAAATACCAGAAGGGCCGCCAGTCGGTGGAAGAGTACCTCGAACAGACCGCCATCGCCAATCCACACGTCTCGCTCCAGTTCGTCACGCCGGACGGCCAGGTGAAGGACTACAGGCGGGCGACGGACCAGTTACCGGCCGAGGCGCGGGAGATCAAGCCCCACCCGTATGGCGTCGAACTGGGCGTGCTCATCAAGATGCTCCACGACACCAAGGCCAAGACGCTGCAGTCGTTTCTGCACACGGATTTCTCCCGCGTCAGCATGCGGGTGGCCAAAGAGATCTGCGATGGGGCCAAGCTCTACGAGCGGGCCCGACCGACGCGCATCGCCCGCCAGGAGGCCGACAACCTTTTCAAGGCGATCAACCGCACAAAGCTCATGAACCCGCCGACCGACTGCCTCAGCCCGATCGGCGAAGCGTTGATCCTGGCGGGCCTCAAGACGCAGATCGGGGCCGATTTCTACACCGCCGTGACGCGTCCGCCGGCCGTCTATCGCGGCAATCCCTTTCAGATCGAGGCCGGCTTGGCCTACGGCGGCTCGCTCGGGGCCGAGGGGCCCGCGCGCGTGCTGCGCTATGCCAACCGTGTGCCGCTGCTGTACCAGCAGTCGGCCTGCGCGATGACCAAGTCGGTGATCTCGACGGATTGGCGCAACTATGCGGTTCAGCAGTCCAACGGCGCGCTGCCCTCGGGCCCGCTGATCGTCCTGGTGCATATGGCGTCGGTCTGGGTGCCGTTCACCTCCGAGAGCAAGGAGGCGGTGGCGCATTATCCGGAGATTATCAAAGAGGTCCGGCTCGCGCTTCAGGAGTGCGGCCGACGGCTGGCCGTGTTCATCCGTCGGCGGCGCAAGGCGGCCGAATCTCAGAAGAAGAAAGCCTACATCCAGAAATATATCCCCCACGTTGCCATCGCCCTGCGCGAGATGCTGAATCTCTCCGAACGTCAGGAGCAGACCCTTGTGGCGCAGTTGACCGACGTGCTCGAAAGGAGCCGAGCGTGAGCGCGATTGCCAATCGGATCAAGGACACTGCGAGCGGCGTTCGCGACAAGATCCAGCGCAAGGGCAAGCCCACGCTGTCGTTTCCGTTGCGCTCGCTGAGCAACGTGAGGTATCTGCCGAAGACGGGCTTTCTCCAACTTCGCGGCAAGAAGAAGACCCGCACGCTGACCGTCGCGACGGTCAAGACGTTTGCCCAGACGCTTCGCATGATGTCCACCGCCAAGACGCTCGTCGAGGACGACGAGATCATGACCAAGCGAGAGGCGTACTACGTTTCGAAAAACTGGGACGACGCCCGGTTCGACGAGCAGCCGGAATCGGACACGGTGCTCGACGACATCGAGGCGCTGTTCGAGGTCAATCGCGAGCAGCTCGGGTTCATCCCGGAAGAGAAGGGGGGCGAGATCGCGGGTCAGCTCATCGTGGTGGACCGGCAGCCCGATACGGGCAAGCCCCTGCGGATCGACTGCACGCAGTTCGGCTCCGGCGCCTATTCGATCCCCATCTCGGTCGAGCACCTGAAATTCGAGACGAAGGCGAAGTTCATCCTGGCGATCGAGACGGCGGGCATGTTCCAGCGGCTGGTCAAGCACAGCTACTGGCGCAAGGCCAACTGCATTCTCGTCTCGATGGGGGGCGTGCCGACGCGGGCGTGTCGTCGCTTCATCCGGCGGCTGGCCGACGAGTTGAAATTGCCGGTCTACGCCTTCGTGGACTGCGATCCGTACGGAATGTTCAACATCTATCGCACGCTCAAGGTCGGCTCGGGCAACGCCGCACACATCAACCGCTACTTCTGCGTGCCCAACGCGAGATTTCTCGGCGTGACACCTCAGGATATCGTCGACTACAAGCTGCCCACGCATCCGCTCAAGGAAGTGGACATCAAGCGGGCCAAGGACGCGCTGAAAAATGACCCGTTCGTTCAGCACTACAAGCCCTGGCAGCAAGCGATTCAGCAGTTGCTCGACATGGGGGTCAGAGCCGAGCAGCAGGCCTTCGCGGTCCACGACCTCAACTATGTGATCGAGCACTACCTGCCCGAGAAGCTGGCGGCTGCCAAGTCCTTTCTGCCGTAAGAGTTAGCATGATATCGGACGCTTTGGCCTGTCCTCGGGCCGCCCGGGCGGCGCGGAAGGGGCCCCCAAGGCGTCCGGTGTGCCTGTGCAATTCACCGAAATATGCCTGTTTCGGGCTCGCTCGCGGGGGAAAAGGCGGGTAAAATGTGGTGCCGCAGGGAAAGGACTTCCGATATTACCATGCGACTGTCTTCTCAATAGGTCTGTGTGTGGAAAGGTCAACGTGAGTCCTTGTTCAGGAGGTAAGCCATGAAATGCTCTCAATTGTCGATGTTCGGCGCGGGTTTGTTGCTCGTGTCGCTGCTGTCGCTGCCGGTTGCGGGATTCGATCAACCGGCGGTCAATCTCGGTGTCACCAGTTTCATGGACGGCGGTCCACCGGCCGGACCCGGCTTCTATTTTGCCCAGTATCTTCAGTACTACACGGCCAACAAACTGGTCGATCATCCCATCTCGCCCAAGGCCGATGTCGATGTCTGGATCAGCCTGAGCCAGTTGATCTACCAGTCCGATCAGGCGATCCTGTTCGGTGGCAAATGGGGCCTTGATGTGATCGTTCCGGTTCTCAGCATTGACGCCAGTGACAAGAACCGCGTCGTGACCGACAACGGAACCGGTCTCGGTGACGTCCTGGTCGGCCCGTTTCTCCAGTGGGACCCGATCATGGGTCCGAACGGCCCGAAGTTCATGCACCGTGTCGAGTTTCAGATGATTCTGCCGACGGGCAAGTACGATGATGACAAGGCCCTCAATCCCAGCAGCAACTTCTTCTCGTTCAATCCCTACTGGGCGGGCACCTACTTCCTTACGCCCAAGCTTACGACCTCATGGCGTCTGCATTACCTCTGGAATGCCAAGAACAAAGACCCGTTCGCGCCCCTGGAAGCCGATGACGCCCAGGCGGGCCAGGCGGTCCACTGCAACTTCGCCGCGTCCTATGAGTTGGTTCCCAACAGGCTGCGGGCCGGTCTCAACGGCTATTACTTCAAGCAGGTGACCGATTCCGAAGTGGATGGAACCAAGGTCTCCGGCCGAGAGCAGGTCCTGGGCATCGGCCCCGGCGCGATGTACAGCTTCTCGCAGAACGACCACTTGTTCTTCAACGCCTATTTCGAGACCAGCGTCAAGAACCGGCCCGAAGGCCAGCGCTTCCAGGTCCGCTGGGTGCATCACTTCTAAACCGATTGCCTTGATTCGGGGGACATCCGCCCCTCTCTCGCTTGCCCCCGGCGGCCGCGAGCGAGGGACGCGATGTCCCCTTCTTGTTTCGGCTCCGATCTCGAAGACGCATCGGTTTGCAGTCGAATCTCTTGGAAGGGCACACGTCATGAGCGCCGCCGACAAGGGGCACGCGATCTCACGTCGCACGTTTCTGCGGATAACCGTCGGGGGAGCGGCGGGTTGCTCTGCGGCTGTTTGGGGCCGATCGATCGGTCACGGCCCCAGGACCAAGCCCAACATCGTCTTCATCCTGGCCGACGATATGGGCTGGGCCGATGTCGGCTATCACGGCTCGGCCATCCGCACGCCGAACATCGACCGTTTGGCGCGAGAAGGGGTCTGCTTCGACCGGCATTACGCGATGCCCACGTGCACCCCGACCCGCGTCGGGTTCATCACCGGCCGCTATCCGAGCCGGTTCGGCGTGACCTCGCCCGCCTACGGCAAGATCTTCGACGACGACACGATCACGCTGGCCCAGGCCCTTCGCGACAGCGGCTACGCCACGTCCATCGTGGGCAAGTGGCACATGGGCTCGCCGTCCGATTACACGCCGCTGAAGTACGGCTTCGACACCTCGTATGGGTATTTTCACGGCCAGATCGACCCGTACACGCACCATTACAAGACGGGCGTTCCCTCCTGGCATCGCAATGATGAGTATCTCCAGGAGGAGGGGCACGCGACCGACCTGATCACCGACGAGGCCATCCGCATCGTCAAGTCGAAGCACGACAGACCGTTCTTCCTCTACCTCAACTACAGCGTGCCGCACTATCCGCTCGATGAGCCGGCCGAGTGGACGTCGATGTATGAGGATACGATCGCCGAGCCGTCGCGCCGGCTCTTCGCGGCCAGCATCACCCACATGGACCACGGGATCGGCCACATCGTCGAGGCCCTTGATGAGAACGGGCTTCGCGAGAATACGCTGATCGTCTTTGTCAGCGACAACGGCGGCCAGCAGAGCTGGCGCAGCGACACCGAATACAAGGGCCGCTATGCCGACAGACCGCACACGGTGCTTGGCGACAACCGCCCGCTGCGAGGCTGGAAGGGGCAGGTTTACGAAGGCGGCATTCGCGTGCCGGCCCTGGCCAACTGGCCCGGCGTCCTGAAGCCCGGCCGTTCGGATGTGCTCGTTCACATCGTCGATTGGATGCCCATGCTCTGCGGGCTGGTCGGATACAAGCCGCCGAGAGACCTGCGATGGGACGGTCGTGACGTCTGGCCTGCAATCCGCGGCGATGCGGAGCCGCCCGAACGGCGGCTGCTGTATTGGAAGACCCCGAACACCTCGGCCGTGCGGTCGGGCGACTGGAAGCTCATCCTGGCCAACGACGGCCGTAACGCCCAGCTCTACGACCTGGTGTCCGATCCACATGAGACGAACGACCTGGCCGCCCGGCACCCCGACCGCGTCGCCGACCTCCGCCTCGCCTGGACCAAACTCGCTGCTGCTGATCGATAGTCATTTGTTGCTTCTGCGGCGGTATGCTAACCGGCGGTATTCAAGGGGTGGGTGGGATTTCCCTTGGTGTCCATCAGGTGGGAGAAGCCGGCGGCGGCGAGCATGGTGCGGCAGTCGGCGGTGGTGATTTCGTTGCTTTGGCGCCACAGGGCGGTGGTGAAGCCCTCCGACCCGTTGGCCTGGTCCGGCGGGCGATTCTCAGATTGCGGCTCGCCGGCTTCGGGAAAGAACGCATTGGCGCCGCTGAACAGACCCACGACGTTGGACACGTTCACTGCGATGCTGGTCGTCTCTTTCTTGTGGGCGGTGGCCAGCGTGACGACCGCGACGATCTGGCTGAGCCGCGCCAGCGAGATCTGTCCGTGGCCATAGAGCGGCGAGCCGGGGACGGGGAACCGCTGCATCGCTCCATGCTGTCGGCAGGGCAGCTCGACGCCGAGCCAGATCTGCTCGGCCAGCTCTTCAGCGGTGTGTTCCGGCCCGATCGGCTCGCACAGGTTGTACCACGCCATGCCCGACTCGATGATCCGCTCGATTGTCGCCCGCCGCTGCGCCGCCGGCATGCACGAGTCGACGCCTTCGCGCAGCCGGCAGACGTGATAGGCGCCGGCCACACCGACGTCGTGCAGCTCGCGCAGTTGCGACTGATTCACATCGCCGACGTTGGCGAGGATCTCCAGTTGGGCCGGGATCGAACGACGTAACGTCGCGCACAGGTCGCGGAACCACTCGAACCCGAATCGGTGCATCGTCATCAGGAACACGCCCTGCGCGCCGCCGGCGGCGAACCGCTCGCAGCGCGCGATCACCTCCTCGGTCGGCAGGACCGACGCCTGGATGCTCGTGTGCGATTTGGCGAAGAAGCAGAAGGCGCAATCGCCATCGCACGGCTCCATGTCCACGCCGATCTGGCCGAGCAGCAGGCCGCGATTGCCGAAGCGCCGGCGCGACACCACGTTCGCAGTCGACCGCAGCAGCGCCGCTTCGAGCGAGTCTTCCGGCAGCGCCAGGAGCATTCGGGCCTCTGCTCTGGTTATTGCATGTCCACAGGCTGCCTCTCTCAGCAGTCCTTCGATTCGCTCATCTACTGACATCGCGTTTCTCCAGGCGACACAGGGTCGATCGTATGCACCGTTTTGCTTGCAGCGCCAGTGTTGTTGCCGATGTGGCTCAACAGGTCGTCGAGCATTCTGCGATACTCGGTCAGGCTCTCGAACCCCCAATCAGACGACTCACTGCGATTTTTTGATGGCGTAGAGGTTCTCGTCGCTGCGGAGGATGAGCATGCCGTTGTGGACGATGGGGCTGGCGTTGAAGGTGCTGCGGTCGGCCAGGCGATTGCGGGCCCGTTGTTGGAATTCCGGCCGGGCCGCGAGAACGAACGTCTCGCCGTTGCGGGCCACATAGTAGAGTCGGCCATCGGCCAGCAAGGCCGAGGCATAGACCTGTCGGGCACCCTCCAGCCGCCGTTCGTACACCAGTTCGCCGGTCGCGGCTATGGCGCAGAATGCGACCCCTCGCTGCTCGTGCATCCAGTACAGATGGCCGTCGTGAACGACAGGCGATGACACGTTGGATCCGCTGGTGCTGGTCCAGAGGCGGTGCGTCGCAGTCACGTCGCCGCTGCCGCCCATACGAACGGCCAGCGCTGCAACGCCGGACCGTCCTCCCAGACAGTATACGACTCCGTCGGCTGCGACCATGCTCGGCGCGATATACCAACTGATGTTCGTATCGCACGACCAGAGCGCCCGGCCGGTGTCCGGAGTGAACGCCAGGACCTTGCCCCGCACGGCGACGATCAGTTCGCGCCGGCCGGACTCGGCCGCAGCGATCAATGGCGTGTTCCACGACTCGCGAATGCCGCCGGCCCGCCAGACCTCTTTGCCCGTCTCTTTGTCCAGCGCGACGAGCGACTCGCTCTCGACGCTGGCGTTGATGATGACCAGATTCTCGTACAGCACCGGCGAGGTGCCCGATCCCCAGCCGTGGATGCCGGTACCGACGCTGGTCCGCCAAAGTTGCCGGCCGTCGAGGTCGAATTTGAACACACCGCTCTTACCGAAGAAGACGTACAGGTGCTCGCCATCCGTCGCCGGCGTGGCAGCCGCGTATCCGTGGTCGCGCACGCGCGGCGATTCCGGCAGCGTCGGTTCGATCTGTCGATCCCACAGGATCGCCCCATTCTCGCCGTCGACGCAGACCACGTGCAGCGTCAGGTCCTCCATCACCTGGTCTCGCTCGGTGCCGTAGCCGCTGTGGCAGGTCACGTACAGCCGGCCGGCCAAGGCGATGGGGCTCGATGCCCCGTAGCCGGGCAGGGGGGTCTTCCAGGCGACGTTCTCCGTCTCGCTCCAGGTGATCGGAAGGTTCTCGGCCTGCGAGACGCCCAGCCCACCGGGGCCGCGAAACTGAGGCCAGCCCGCCGCGTGCACGGCGGCCGGCAAAGACAGGATCAGATACAACGACAATGTGCGACCAGCGCCAGACTGAAGCATTGGATACCTTTCAAGCGGTTCCAGAACCGTTCGGACAATCGGTCACCCCCACGGATCGTTGCGATCGGGCGCGGATGTTCACCCTTCCGGGGGCCCCAAGCATGATTATGGCACACGAGCAACCGATTCTCAAGGCCCAGGAGCGGTTTGGATAGAGATCGGGTCGTCCCTCTGGCATGTGTGTCCTTTTTTTGTGGGAAAGGTATTGCCAGGGACAGCGTATCAGCTATAATGGAAGTCAGGAAAAAGGCGGGCCAGGGAACGCGCTTATATTCCGTCTGCCATCATAATTGTTGTACCTCATTTCATAGCGGCCCTGCCTTCGAATGCGAATTCGGTTCGAGCATTAGGAGAGCACCAGCAGGGATCTCATTCGGTTGACCGTTCAGGCCGTCGCCTCGCTGCGCGCCGAGGGAGCCGGCGGTTGCCACATCGGTGGTTCGAGGCAAAGCGTATGCCTTGCTTGTTATTATACCATCATTCACAACAGGAGGACACGGACATGACACGACAGGAAATCCCAGTGACGTGGGGTGCGACAATCGCGCCGGAGAAGCAGCGGGATGGCGGCCACAGGGCCTTGGCGGCGCTATGGCGGCGGTGCATCCTCATCGTATGCCTGATGGGTACGTGGGCGGCGGGGGACTCCGGGTTCGAGCGGTACTACGAGCCGCATGAGGTCGAGATCGAGCCGAACGCGCCGGGCTATGCCCTGCCTCTGGATATCGAGCGGATCGTCAATTTCGACGATATGATGCGCCTCGCCAATGTGACGGCGATGTCGGACCTGATCAGGCGGAACGGCTTTGCCGTCACGCCGGCCGAGACGACGACCTGGAGGAGCGACACTTACGACGACATGGTCGATGCGTGCCGGTATATCAATGAGGCGAACGTCCCTCTCTTCGTCACGACGGATACCGTCCTACACTTATACCATATCCAGTTCGGCGAGACGCTGAAGGACGCCGAAGAGAGCCACTTCATTCCCGATATCGAGGCGATGACCGAGGCCATGCTGGCGACGATGGAGGGCCTGTACGGGCAATTCGAGGGCGAGTTGCAGGAGGCGGCCCGCCGCAATATCGCGTTTCTCAGCGTTGCGAAGAAACTGCTGGCGCCCGAGGCTGCCGTGGCGGAGATGGTGGCCGGGGCGGTGGCGGGCGAACTGGCGCGGATCGACGCGCACCAGGGCTTCGAGGCCAGCGACATCTTCATCTACGAGGAAGACTATTCCCAATACGTGCCGCGCGGTCACTACACCCGCAGCGAGGCGTTGGAACGCTACTTCAAGGCGATGATGTGGTACGGGCGCATAAGCTTCCTTCTGAAAGGCTCGGAGCCCTGGGGCCCGCGAAGCGAGGCGTTGATCAGCCCGGCCGATGCGCGGATTCAGACGCTTCAGGCCGTGCTGCTGGTGCGGGCCTTGTACAGCGAGGTCGACGAGCGGACGGCGCTAGAGGTGTGGGACCGCATCTACACCATTACCGCGTTCTACGTCGGCACCGCCGACGACCTGACGCCATACGACTATATGGGGGCCCTGGAGGCGGTGGTGGGGACCGATTGGATGCAGCGGCTGGCCGACCTGACCGACGAGGCGACCTATCTCGAGCTGAAGACGCAACTGGCGTTGCTGCCTTCGCCCCGGATCTTCGGCGGCACGGGCAACATCATCGTGGACGGGCCGATCACCGACGAGATGCTGAATGAGGTGCTGGACAAGACCAAAGGCATGCGGCTGATGGGCCAGCGGTTCATTCCCGACTCCTACATGTTCCAGAACCTGGTCTATCCATCGGTCGGTCAGCACGCAGGCGATCCGGACCACTGGCCCTTCACCAAGTCGGTCGATGGCGTCCGGGGCTATCCGCGTGGGCTCGACGTCATGGCCCTGTTGGGGTCGCGGCAGGCCCTGCATATCCTGATCGACGAAGGCGATACGGACTACGTGAACTACTGGCGCCGTTTCGGGCAGTTGAAGGACGAGTTCGACGCCCTCAGCGCCGCCGACTGGAACGCCAATCTCTACTGGTCGTGGCTCTACAGCCTCCGGGCGCTGCTTGGCGATCTGCCCGAGGGCTATCCGAACTTCATGCGGACCGATGCGTGGCGGCGGCGCAGTCTCAACGCGGCGCTGGCCTCGTGGACGGAACTGCGGCACGACACGATTCTCTACGCCAAGCAGAGCTATACCGTCGGTCGTTCGGCCCAACCCAAAACGCCGCCGCCGGGGTACGTCGAGCCGGTCCCGGAGTTCTACGCGCGCCTGCTGACGCTGGCCCGCATGACACGAGCCGGACTCAGTGACATGCAGGTGCTCAGCGAGCCGGCCATCGCGCGTCTGACCGGCCTGGAGAACCTGCTGGAGCGCCTGACTGCGATCGCTTCGAAACAGCTTCTGAACCAGCCCCTGTCGCAAGACGACGCCGCGTACATCCTGACCCTGGCGAGTTCGCTGGAGGCGTTGGTGACGGGCGTGGAGAACACGGGACTGAAGACTACGCTGGTGGCTGACGTCCACACCGAGGGCTTCGAGGCCATGGTGCTCGAAGAAGGCGTCGGGAAGGTGGACATCATTGTCGTCGCGTGCCCGGCGGCCGACGGTTCGGTCTTTCTGGCGGCCGGACCGGTGCTGAGCTACTATGAGTTCAAGCATCCCATGAGCGATCGGCTCACCGACGAGGCCTGGCGCGACCTGCTCGATTCGCCCGAGCCGCCGGACCGCCCGGCGTGGTATCAACCGCTGCTGCGTGCAACGGAGGTCCCTGTAACGTCAGGGGAAGGTGCTCGTTGACGAACGTGTCCTGTTTGGCAGAGGGACACCTGGGCGGGCACTTGTGGCGACGAGCACCCAGTTTGCGTCGGGTTCGTTGATGTGCGGATTGAAGAACGGGACCTCGTGGCTCTGCACGGAGGCAAACACGGCGGTCATTGCGTCGAGGAACTCGGCGGGTGGTTTCCATGCCGACCACAGGGCGAAGACGCCGCCCGGCCGCAGGCTCTCAGCCAGAGCCTGCAATCCGGCTACGCTGTAGAACCCTGCGTGCCCGGCGTCGAGCAGAGAATCGGGCGAGTGGTCGATGTCCAGCAGGATCGCGTCGTAGCGCTGTCCGCCCAATCGCGACGTCCACAACGAGAAGAAATCGTCCTCGACGAGCGCGCATCGGGGATCGTCGATCAGCGTCTCGGCCATGGGCACGAGGCGATTGCGATGCCAAGCGATCACCGGGGCCAGCAGCTCGACGACGACCAGCCGGCGTACGCTCGGCGATTCCAGCGAGGCGGCGGCCGTGTAGCCCAGACCCAGCCCGCCGACGAGCACGTCGCGGGGCGGCGAAACCATCGCATCGAATGCCAGGGTCGCCAGCGCCCGCTCGCTGACGTTGATCGTGCTGGACATGAGCATCTCGTGGTCGAGCGTGACCTCGTAGACCCAGTCATCCGCCACGGACGGCGACCGGCGGCGTCGCAGGACCAGTTCGCCCAGCGGGGTCTTCCGATAGTCCAGCTCTTCGAGTGTATGTGCCATGGCGGTCCTCGCCTACCCGATGGACAACGCAGCGGAGTCGCGGTCGCGATGCACGTCGGGATCGGCAGTGAAGGGCTGGTCGCTGACCTGCACGTGGCGGTTGCGGTCCTGGAAATAGCGCATTTGCCAGTCGTCGACGCACAGCAGCACGGGGTTGCCCTGGGCATCGGCCGCCAGGCAGGCCCCGCTGGGGACCAGCAGGTTCTCTCGCGGCGCCGCCGGATCGAGCCAGCGGGTCACCGTCCAGGGGGCGTTGCGAACCTGGGAGGCGACGCCGTACTCGCTTTCGAGCCGGTACTTGACGATCTCGAACTGAAGTGGCCCGACCGCCCCCAGCAGCGGCGCCCGACGGCCGGCCTCGGCCAGCTCGAACGACTGGATCACGCCTTCCTGGAGCAACTGAGCCAGCCCTTTGGCGAACCGCTTGAAGTCGGAGGTGACCGGATTTTCCAAATAGGCAAAACACTCCGGGGCGAATCGCGGGATCTCGTCGTAGACGATGGCCGGGTCTTCGGTCAGGGTGTCGCCGATCGCGAAGTGGGCGTTGCCGACGATGCCGACGACGTCGCCGGGCCAAGCCTCTTCGATGATCTCCCGTTCGCGTCCGAAGAGCTTGGCGGCGTTGGCCAGGCGTACGGCCTTGCCGGTCCGCACGTGGGTCACGGTCATGTCGCGTTCGAATTTGCCGGAGACCACGCGGACGAAGGCGATGCGGTCGCGGTGCCTGGGGTCCATATTGGCCTGGATCTTGAACACGAAGCCGGAGAACGGCCGATGCGTCGGCGCGATCGGGCCGGCCTGGGTCATACGCGGTCCGGGAGCCGCCGAATGCTCCAGGAATCCATCGAGCAGGAGCTGCACGCCGAAATTGTTGATCGCACTTCCGAAGTATACCGGCGTGGTCCGCCCGGCGAGCACCTCGGCCGGGTCGAAGGCGGCGCCGGCGCCTTCGAGCATCGCGATCTCCTCGCACGTGGTGAGGTGGACGTCGTCGTCGCTGAGGCGGTCCCGCACGACCGGGTCCGACAGGCCCGTCGTCAGCACGGGCGCGCGATAGGCCCCGCCGCCCGTGCGTTCGTAGAGGTGGGCCATCCGCGTACGCCGGTCCCAGACGCCTTTGAATCCGACGCCGGTTCCGAGTGGCCAGTTCATCGGGTAAGCCGCGATGCCCAGCACGCTTTCCAGTTCGTCCAGCAGCGTCAGCGGGTCGAGCGTCGGGCGGTCCAGCTTGTTCATAAACGTGAAGATCGGCACGCCCCGGCGTCGGCAGACCTCGAAGAGCTTTCGGGTCTGGCTCTCGATGCCTTTGCCCGCGTCGATGACCATGACCGCCGCATCGACCGCCGTCAGGACGCGGTAGGTGTCCTCGGAGAAGTCCTTGTGGCCCGGCGTGTCGAGCAGGTTGATCCGGTAGCCGCGATAGTCGAACTGGAGCACGGTCGAGCTGATCGAGATGCCGCGCTGCTTCTCCAGCTCCATCCAGTCGCTGGTGGTGGCGCGGAGGTTCTTCCTGGCGGTGACCGAGCCGGCCAGTTGCAGCGCCCCGCCGTAGAGCAGGAACTTCTCGGTCAGCGTGGTCTTGCCCGCGTCCGGGTGGGAAACGATGGCGAAGGTTCGGCGTCGGGCGATCTGGTCGCGTCCGAGACGGTCGGTTGTCACAACAGCGGCATTGTCCATGAAAAAGGTCCTGACAGGTGAATCCTCGTTGTTCGGATCGTCGGCAGGCAACGCGTCCGCCGGAGGCGGATCGGGGCGGTTGGAGATCAGGGTGGAGTCAGCCCGCAACCGAGCCGGATCGCCTCGGAGGGGCCGTTCAATCCTGATGGTGTCGCAGTCAGCATCCAGGCACCTTAGCAGATCTCGTGCACGAGGTCAACCCCGAATCCACCCAGACCGAGGCGGGCGAGAAATCACCGAAAACAGACGCACTGGTAACAAATCGGTAACGCACCGGCGGCATATTACGCTTGTGCGAAATGAACTGTCACTGCTAATTTGGTTCTTTTGAAAGGAGTGGAGCCATGAGAAGAAAGCCGTTCACCATCGTGTTGCTGGTGCTCGTCGGACTGGTCGGCGCGATCGCCCTGGCCAAGTCGGCGTCGGTCCTGCTGCGCGAGGGCCTGTACGCCGAGGAGGTCGAAGGCGATCTCGACGCCGCCATCGGCGTGTACCGGCAGATCGTCGCCGACGCCTCGGCACCGCGCGAGCAGGTGGCGCAGGCCCTGTATCGTCTGGGCATGTGCCACATGAAGCGGAAGGACGAGCTGGCGGCCAAGGCGGCGTTCAGCAAGTTGGCGGCCGACTACGCCGATCAGACCCAGCTCATCGAGAGGGTCCGGCCTTTGCTGGAGGAACTGGGCAACGCCGATCCGGCGGCCCTGATGCCTCCCGGGACCGTGGCCTACGTCGAGATCGGCAGTCCGGGCAAGCAGATCGAGACCATTTTGAACATGCTCAAAGACACGCCGTTCGAGAACCCGCTGGCCATGATCGGGCACGGTTCGTCCGGCGAATCGATGGGGCCGCAGCAGATCATCAGCTCGCTCCTGAACCCCAGCATGATGGCTGAGTTCAAGAAGATTCGCGGCATGGGCATCGGCATCGCCGAGATCGCCCAAAACAACCCGCCGACGATCGTCGTCCTGTACCCCGGCAAGAGCGACGCCCTGCGCGGGATCATTCAGATGGCGTTGGGCTTCGTCGGCCGGCCGGCCCAGGCGATCGAAGGGATGACAACGTTGTCGTTCGGAGACAGCGGAGGCGCCGCCTACGACGACACCGTGATCATCGTGACCAGCCCGAGCCCGAAGGGCGCCGAGCTGCTTCAATGGTCGGTCAAGCAGTACAAGGGCCTCATCAAGGAGCCGTCGCTGGCCTCCAGCAACAAGTCTTTCGCGAGGATCAGCAAGAAGGCCCGGCAGGACAACGTGCTGACCGTCTGGGTCAACGCCGACGAGGCCTACCAGGCCCTGCAGAAGATCCTCCCGGCCGACGCGATGCCGGCGCAGTTTCGCATGGCTGACGGCATGGCCGACTTCAAGAACATCGACGACCTCATCGCGTCGTTGTCGATCCGCCCGACGGGCCTGGCGCTGGACGCCAACGTCCATCTCAAGGAAGGGCACAACTGCCTGGCGTACAACCTGATTCGCACGCCCCATCTCAACGTCGCGGCACTGAACGCCGTGCCGTCGGACGCGATCGCGCTGTTCAGCGTGGCTCTGGGCGGGTCGGACACGCCGCAGGCCGCCGCGGCAAGCGAGCAAATCAAGAATGCGATGGGGCTGGACATTGGCCCTCAACTGTTCGACAACATCGAGCAGATCACGCTGTTCGCCGTGCCGTTCCGCAGGCCCACCGAGCAGCTCAGCGAGGACATCCCGCCTCAGGTCAAGTCCTTCGGCCTGGCGATTACCAGCGTCGACCCGCAGCAGACCCACCAGATCCTCAGCTCGGCATTGCGTGCGATCAACGTCGTCATCGACGAGACGCAGCCGGCCGGCGGGCGATTCGATTTCACCCTGCCCAACTACCAGAAGTTCTTCGGGTATATGGACGAGGCGAGCAAGACCACGGTCCTGTCGCTCGATTCCGGTCTCGTCGAGACGTCCGTCGCGGCGATGAAGCAGCCCGGCGGTGCGGTCAAGGGCGGGCCGCTGCAGGGCGTGCTGGAGACGCTGCCCGCCGCGACGAGCAAGCTGGTGGCGATCAACGTGGCCGGAGCGGTGCAGTTCGCCGCCGAGAACATGGAACTGCCTGAAGGCGAGGTCGCCGACCGGGTCCGCGAGGCGCTCGCGCAACTGGCACAGGCCAGCGCCAAGACCACGGTGCGTTTGCAGACCAGCGAAGAGGCCAATAGCTTCGGCGTCCGCCTGAGCATCGACGATCTGCCGCCGATCCCGCAGCTCATCGGCCCGATCTCCCAGATCGCCGACACCATGTCGCAGATCCACGGGCGACACGACCAGTGGAGCATGCAACCCATGCTCTCAGCGGGCATCGCGCCGACCGACCGCGCGCCGGTCATCGACGGCAAGATCGACGAGGCGTGGGCCAAGGCCCAGGCCCACAAGCTGGAACACAGTCTCTATGACCCGGTCTCGGGCAACAGCGATTGCTCGGCCTGGTTCAAGACCCTCTACGACAAGGACCATCTCTACGTCCTGGTCGAGGTCGCCGACGACGACCTGCGCAGCGATTCGGCCGAGTTCTGGCTCGACGACGGCGTGGAGATCTTCCTCAGCGCCGACAACAGCCGATCGGGGGCCTATGACGACAACGACTATCAGTACTATTTCAAATGGCACCAGACCTCGCCGGTCATGGGCGAGTCGAAGCATGGGAAGACCGATGGTGTGGAGTTCGCCTTCGCCGGGACCGACGCCGGCTACCGCCTGGAGGTCCGGTTCCCCTGGGCCACGCTGGGCGCGATCCCGTCGCCCGGCACGACCATAGGGTTCGACGTCCAGGTCAACGATGACGACGGCGGCGGTGACCGCAACTCGAAGATCGCCTGGAACGCCGTGCAGGACGACGCCTGGCAGAACACCCGGGCCTTCGGTGTCGCTCAGCCGCTCGGACTGGTCGCCTGGTGGAAGCTCGACGAAAGTTCCGGCGACGAGGCGCGCGACGCCTCGGGCAACGGCCGTACGGGCAAGCTCGTTGGCGGTCCCACCTGGCAGCCGGCCGGCGGCAAGATCGGCGGCGCGCTGATGTTCGACGGACAGGATGACTACGTGGACACAGGCTACAACACCGATTCACCCACGTGGACCATCGCGGCCTGGGTTAAGAGTCCTTCGGCCCCCTCCAACACCAAGCAGACCGGACCGGTCCATCGTGAGAGAAACTACCAGATCAACTGGGACCATATGACTGAGGCGTTCCGCGGCGCCGCCGGGGTCTGTGTCAACGGTCAATGGCATGCCGCCGGCTTCGGGAGTCTTCAGGACGACACGTGGTACCATCTGACAGCCACGTACGACGGCGAGAATCTCCGAGCCTACAGGAACGGCGCCCTCACTGCCGACAACCGGGACCCGTCCGGCCCTCCGGACACCGAAGGACAGACCCTCAAGCTGGGCCGACATGCGGCACAGTCGGACTATTTCCGTGGGACGATTGACGAGGTCCGCCTCTACAACTACGCCCTCGACGCCGGGGAGATTGCGAGGTTGGCAGGCCAATGACGACGGGTTTGAATGAACGAGGGCGCCTGTGCCCAAACGCCTGAAGCTCAACGCAGATTCCGGCCAGTATCGGTGGGCGGTATCGCTGCTTGCGGTGGCAGTGGTGCTGCCCACCGTCTGTCTGCTCTGGTTCATGAAAGAAGCGATCGACAACGAACGCTTCGTGATCCGCCAGAAGCTCGTTCTGTTCCATACGGACCAGCTCGAAAAGGCTCGGCGCAAGGCCGATGACGACTGGGCCCGGCGCTGCCGACGGCTCGAGGACGACGACGCCCATCCGTATCGTCGTCTGGCGGAGATCGTCGCCCAGGGCGGCTGCGACGCCCTGCTGATGTACGATTCATCGGGCCGGCGTCGCTATCCCGTGCTTTCGACGGAAGCCGACCGCACAGGCGGCCCATCCGATGTCCTGGCCGACGCCTGGCAATTGGAGTTCGTCGATCGCGACTACGCCGGGGCCGCCGAGCGCTACGAACAGCACGCGCTGTCGGCGAGCGGGTATCGCCGGCGTCTGGCCGAATGGGTCGGCAAGGCCCCGCCTCTGGACGATCGTGGCCTGCTCGACGCCCTGATCGGACAGGCCCGCTGTCTGGCCAGGCTCGACCGGACGGTTGAGGCCATCGACGTGTGCCGGCAGGTCGCCTTCAGTCCGCTGGCCGACGGTGCCGACGTCGGGGTCCTTTCGCGGATCGCCAACGCCCGGCTGCTCATGCTCGGCTGGATGCGCGACCGGAGGCAATACGACGAACTGCTCGAAGCGACGTTCGTCGGGCTCCTCGAAATGCTCTATCAACCGAACCCGGCGGGTGTGTCGCTACCGACCGATCAGAATCTCTTCCTCGCACGCAAGGCAATGGATATCGCCGGCCAGAGCCTGCGGCTCCAATCGCACCGGCTGCGGATCGGCGGCGTGCCGCTGGAGAGACTGGTCGAATTCGAGGCACGATCTCTGGCGCTGGCCGACCGCTTTGCGGCGTCGAGCGACCTGGACGCATGGGAACCGGGCCGATTGCAGCCGCTGGAAGCGGCGGACAACGACGCCTACGGCCTTCTTCACAGTTCCGAGCGTTCCGTCTGCTTTGCCCTGTTTTCAGGGCAGACGGTGCATGCGGCGTTGGGCGAATTCATCGGCAGCTTTCGGACGGACGCCATCGAATGCCGCATCACGGACGACGCCGGCCGGCTGATCGTCGGACCGGACGAACCTCGGACCGAGCCGTTTGTCGGTGGACCGATCGGCGCGCACCTGCCCAACTGGCGGATCGAGCTGTTCTTCCGCGAAGGCGACGTGCTCGACCGGGCCGCCGGCGAGCGTATCGCGGTCTATACCTGGACGGGCACGCTCGTGATCGTGCTGATCCTTCTGTCAGGCGCCGTTGCCGCCCGGGCCATCGGCAAGCAGGTCAAACTCAACCGGCTCAAGAACGATTTCATCGCCACCGTGACCCACGAGCTCAAAACGCCCCTGGCCTCGATGCGCGTCCTCGTCGATACGCTGCTGGAGGGCCACTATCGGGACCCGCAGCAGGTGACGGACTATCTGCAACTGATCTCGAAGGAGAACGGCCGACTCAGCCGGCTGATCGACAACTTCCTGACCTTCTCGCGAATGGAGCGCAACAAGCAGGCGTTCCAGATGCGTCGGGTTTCTCCGGCTGTCATCGCGCATAACGCTGTCGAGGCGGTCCACACCAAGTTCGACAGGCCTTCCTGTCGCTTCGAGACGGAGATCGCCAAAGGCCTTCCCGATGTGACGGCCGATCCGGATGCGATGGTCACGGTTCTGGTCAACCTGCTGGACAACGCGTACAAATACTCTCGTGACGAAAAGCACATCGTGCTGCGCGTCACGAGCGAGAACGGGTCGGTCCGCTTCGCCGTCGCAGACAACGGCGTGGGCATCCCGCGCCGGGCTCTCAAGCGGATCTTCACACGGTTCTATCAGGCCGACCGCACGCTGTCGCGCTGCGCTGAGGGCTGCGGCTTAGGCCTGAGCATCGCCCGGTTCATCATCGACGCCCACGGCGGAACGATCCGCGTCGAGAGCCGGCCGGGCCACGGAAGCACGTTCACCGTCACCCTGCCTGCGAAAGAGTGAACCGATGGAAACCATTTTGATCGTGGAAGACGACCCCACGATGTTGCGGGGTCTCAAGGACAACTTCGAGTTTCACAACTACCGCGTTCTGACGGCCGAGGACGGCGAGGCCGGTCTGAACGCGGCGCTGGATGCGCGGCCCGATCTGATCCTGCTGGACCTGATGCTGCCGAAGATCAACGGCTATGAGGTCTGCCGGCTGATCCGCAAGGAGAAGCTCGATATGGCCATCATCATGCTGACGGCCAAGGGCGAGGAGTCCGACATCGTTCTGGGCCTGAACCTCGGGGCCGACGACTACGTCACCAAGCCGTTCAGCATCAAAGAGTTGCTGGCTCGCGTCGAGGCATTACTGCGGCGGACGCGCTCAACCGAGCCGGAGGTCTATCGGTTCGGCGACTGTACGCTGGACATCGCCGCTCGCAAGCTGACCCGTGGATCGCAGGAGATCAAGCTGTCGCCCAAGGAGTTCCGCCTGCTGGAGCTGTTCGTCAGAAAGCCCGGCCGGGCGCTGAGCCGCGATGAGATCCTCAACCTCGTCTGGGGCTACGATTCGATCTCTGGCCCGCGCACGATCGACCGCTTCGTCACCACCCTGCGCAACAAGATAGAGCCCGATCCGCACAACCCGGTTTACATCCACACCCTCCGCGAAATCGGCTACAAATTCGACCCACCCGCGTAGCCCATTGTGGATTGCGGATTGCGGATTGGCGATTCGATCCGAATCCGCAATCTGAAATGCTCAATCCTCAATCGTCACAGGCGGCGACCTGTTTGACGGCTTCGATGCAGTCGGGCAGATCGACCTGTGCGTGGCGGCGTTTCGTGGCGGCCGCGACGAGTCCGACGAACATCGGGCTGGGCCTCAGCGGGCGGCTGGTCAGGCATGGATGGGCCTGGGTCCCCATGAAGAACGGATGGTCGGGCAGTTCGAGGATCTGCATGATCGGCTGGTCGGGGGCCTTGCCGGAGAAGACCAGGCCGCCGGCTTCGAGCGCCTCGATGTACTTCGGGTCCACTTCGTAACGATGCCGGAACCGCATCCGGACCGAATCCTTGCGGCCGAAGAGATTCCAGGTCGCCGTGTCCGGTTTGATCTCGACGTCACGGCCGCCCAGACGCATGTTGCCGCCCAGGCCTTCGATTCTCTTCTGCTCGGGCAGGATGTCGATCACCGGCTCGGCGCATTTCGGGTCCAGCTCGGTGCTGCCGGCGCCCTTGAGTTTGCAGACGTTGCGGGCGAAATCGATGACGGCCATCTGGAAACCCAAGCACAGGCCCAGATAGGGAAGGTCGTTCTCGCGGGCGCAGCGGACGCAGGCGATCTTGCCCTCGGCGCCGCGCGAGCCGAACCCGCCGGGCACGATGATGCCGTCGACGCTCGCCAGACGCTCGGCCGCGTTCTTGTCGGTGATGTCCGTGGTGTCGATCCACTCGATGCCCACATCGCAGCCCAGCGCGATCCCCGCATGCTCCAGGGCGTTGATGATCGAGGCGTAGCTGTCGCGGACGGAGGTGTACTTGCCCGTGATGCCGATGGTGGTCTTGTACCGGGCGGTGCCAATCTTGTCGGTGAAGTCGCACCACCTGGCCCAGGCCTTTCGCTCGTGCCGCAGGTTGATGCGGTCCTCGATCTTGAGCAGGCGCAGCACCTCGAAGTCCAGCCCGTGCTCGCGAAGCATCGACGGGATCATGTAGATGCTGGCCGAGTCGTGCAGGCTGACGACCCGCTCGAAGGGGACGTTGCTGTAGATGCTGATCTTCTGTCGGGCCTTCTCGTTGACCGGGTTCGTCGCGCGGCACGCGATGATGTCCGGCTGGATGCCGAGCTGCATCACCTGCTTGATCCCGAGCTGAGCGGCTTTGGATTTCTGCTCGCCCAACGCCGGCGGCTCCAGGATGTACGTCAGCGCGACGAAGCAACTGCTGTGGGGCCCCTCCTCATAGGCCAGCTCGCGCATCGCTTCGAGGTAGTAGGCGTTTTCCAGGTCGCCGACGGTGCCGCCGATCTCGACGAAGACGACATCGGCTTTGCTCTCGGCGGCGAGCTGTCGCAGCTTGAGCTTCACCTCGCCGGTGACGTGCGGGATCATCTGGACGTCGCGGCCGAGGTAGTCGCCGTGACGCTCCTTGTTCAGCACACTGCTGAAGATCTGGCCGCTCGTGGCGAAGTTCGCCCGGCTCAGGTCCAGGTCGAGCATTCGCTCGTACGTGCCCAGGTCCATATCGGTCTCCATCCCGTCGTCGAGGACGAAGACCTCGCCGTGCCGGAACGGGTTCAGCGTGCCCGAGTCGATGTTGAGATAGCCCTCCAGCTTGATCGGCGCGACCTTCAGCCCCTTGTCCTGGAGCAGCTTGGCCAGGCACGAGGAGAAGATCCCCTTGCCCAGACCGCTCATCACCGTGCCCATCACGAACACGTATTTGGTCCTGCCCTTCTTGTAGCCGGTCGGGATCGGCGAGAAGTACTCGCTGTCCGTCGAGGCGTCACTGAGGTTCGTCAGCAGTTCTTTGCTGTCAGCCATTGGAATCCTGTCCTTGGGATGCTGGGGCGTTGCGGAATAGGTCGTTTGCGTCTTGCCTGCGATATCGTTGGACGAAGGCGGCGTATTGCCGGGGGGTGTCGATGCCCTCGGCGGTGTGCTCGACGGTGCCGACGAGGATGGCGTGGCCATTCTCGATAACGCGGAGCTGTTCGAGCCTTTCGAGTTTCTCCAGAGGCGTCTGCAGGAGGGTCGCCAGTTGGAGCAGGAAGTCTTTGCGATAGGCGTAGATGCCGATGTGCCGCAGGTAGTTGGCGGCCGGACCGATGCCCCCTTGGTCGCGGTCATAAGGGATGGGACTGCGAGAAAAGTAGATCGCCCTGCCTCGCCTGTCTACGACCGCTTTGACGACGTTGGGATCGGCGACCTGTTCGGCCTGCCGCAGCGGCGCCGCAAGTGTAGCCATGGGAACGCCGGGGTTCTCGACGAGGAGCCGGGCGAGGAGGTCGATGTGGTCCGGGTCGATTTCGGGCTCGTCGCCCTGGACATTGACGACGATGTCGGCGTCCAGATCGGCGACCGCCTCGGCGATGCGGTCGGTCCCGCTCTGGTGGGCCGGGTCGGTCATCACGCACTCGGCGCCGAAGGTCCTGGCAGCCTCGACGATTTGCTCGTCGTCGGCGGCAATGATGACCCTCTGGGGCAGACTGGCCTTGCAGGCCCGCTCATAGGTGTGCTGGATGAGGTATTTGCCGGTGTCTTTGGCGAGAACTTTCCCGGGGAACCTGGTCGAATCGTACCGTGCGGGAATACAGACTACGATTTTCACCGTTGCTCGAACCCGTCCATGCAGACAGTCATCTGGCCTTGATGGCTGTTCGTACGGAAAAAAGAAAGACCCCGTTGCGGCCACACGCCCCAACCCGGATAGCCAACGGGGCCGTATCTTAGTCGAATCGGGGCCTGCTGTCAACGATTGATGACTTGAAATCCGAGACCGGCCCCCTATACTTCACTCGCGGGTCCAGCAAGAAGACATCGAACCAAGGCGAACAGGAGAAAGGAACGCCATGCTCAAGAACGTCCCACCGGTGATCGGTCCGGAGTTGATGAAGGTCCTGATGGAGATGGGCCACGGCGACGAGATCGTGCTGGCCGACGGCAATTTTCCAGCCGCCGGCATCGCACAACGACTGCTCCGCTGCGACGGACACGATGTGCCTCCGCTGCTGGAGGCGATCCTCAAGTTTTTCCCGCTGGACATCTACATCGAGCGGCCGGTGGCCCTGATGGCGGTCGTCCCGGGCGACAAGACCCAGCCGACGATCTGGGAACAGTACCGCCAAATCGTGGTCGCCAGTGGGGAGAAGTTCTCGGATTTCGAGTTCGTCGAACGATTCGCCTTCTACGAAAGGGCCAGGCAGGCCTACGCGGTCGTCGCGACGAGCGAAGAAGCCCTCTACGCCAATATCATCCTGAAAAAGGGCGTCTTATAGCGCGAATCCCTGTGCCGACGGCCTACCCCGATTTCATGGGCAGTCTGCACAGCCTGCGTGGACGGGGGGTGGTACCGATGGCGGCTCTGGGGCAATCTGCGTCCCCTGGTGGGACTCCGCCACCATGTCTTGTCCCATAAAATGGCCCCTGGGTTCTTGACACAATCGCAATATGGTGGTAAGATTGACGTGTTCTGGCGGTTTTGGCCTCTTCGCGTCTTGGTGAATCGAGTTGGACTGGAGGTGGGTTCTTCGGCACTGTGGCGGATAATCCACTCCGCACGAGCAAGGGAAGACGGAACAGGCAGGGGCGTTGGCGCATCGGGTAGTGTAGTTGGCATGGGCCTTCGAGCCCTGCGGCGGTGGGGCCGGTGCAGGGTCCGCACAATCTGCAGACGCTGCATCCTCTTGCAGATGCCAGCATATTCTTGTGGGTGTCTCAACAGGCAAGAAAAAATGAGGAAAAGCATGATGGGTAAACGACGGCAGGGTTTTACACTGATCGAGCTTCTCGTTGTCATCGCGATCATCGCGTTGCTGATGGGTATTCTGATGCCGGCCTTGAGCCGTGTCAGGCGGCAGGCCAGAAGGGTCACGTGTCTGGCCCATCTGAAACAGTGGGGCCTGATGTTCGCCTTGTACTGTGAGGACAACGACGGCAATTTCTTCACGGGCGAGGTCAATGGAACGCGCAACGATGTGGGCTCCGGCGCCTTCTGGCGGCTGACGATGGCGCCGTACTCCAAGGATGAGAAGATGTGGCTCTGCCCCCAGGCGACGAAACCGCGTCCCACGGGCGGAATTCCCGCAGGCGGATGGTCGTATACCGCGTGGGAGGTTCCCGCGGACAACCATGTCGGCAGCTATGGCCTCAACGGCTGGATCCTGAACATCCGGGACTCGGTCAATCCGGGCAATCGGACGAACGGATGGGGTCGTGCGGATAACGATTCTCTCGGCCGGCCTCGCCACTGGGGCAGGCCGCCCAGCAGGAACGCCAACGATGTGCCGATCTTCACCGGAAGCTGGTGGGTCGATTCGTGGCCGCTCGAGACGGACCAGCCTCCGGAGACGGACGCTGGGCCGGACGACAGGCCGGGAACCAACGAGATGAATCGCGTCTGCGTCGATCGGCACGACGGCTTCGTCAACTCCCTCTTCGCCGACTTCACCGTTCGCTCGGTGGGTCTCAAGGAACTCTGGACGCTGAAGTGGCACCAGCAGTACAACGTCAGCGGCCCGTGGACCAGGGCTGGCAACGTCGACCCGAGCGCATGGCCTCAGTGGATGCGCAAGTACAGAGACTATTAGACAAATGTCCCCGTTGGACAGCGGGCAGAGATCGAACGCCGTTGCCGCAGTTGCACCGATGCACGGAAGGTGGCACATGTTAACACGAGGTCCCTGTCTGAAGACAGGGACCTCTTTCCATTCTGGGGTTCGCGAGGGACGGGGCAGGCAGAGACTCAGAGGTTCTGTCGTCTCTTGCGGTAGCTCAGCGGGACCACCAGGACGGCGCAGTCGGCCTTGCGGACGACCTTCTCCGTGACGTTGCCGAAGAGGGCTTTCTCGATTGCGCTGTGGCCCTGGCGACCCATGACGATCAGGTCGATCTGTCGGTCGCGGGCGAAGGCGAGGATTTCCTGGTGGTCTTTGCCGACGCGAATCTCGACGTTGAGTTCGAGTCCCATGGGCAGTCTCGAGCGGTAGGTTTCGATCCGCTCATCCACGTCGTGCCGGGCCTTGGCGTCGACATCGTCCACCTCGTAGATGTACGTCTTCCAGAACTGGGCCTCGGATTCAGGGATCACGTGGAGCAGGTGGAGCCCGCATCCCGGGCGCCGGCTGGCGGCATCGACCGCAAAAGAGAAGGCAAAATCGGCGTTCTCCGAGAAATCCGTACAGAAGAGGATCTGCGAGAACGTCGTTTCGTCGTTTCGGTCAGGGTCCATCGTCGGTCGCCTCCTGGACACGCTTCAAGGCGCGCCGTCCTCTATTTGACCAGATTGGGCAGAAACAGGCACAGTTGCGGGAAGGCGATCAGAACAACCGCCGCAAAGATCAGAGCCGCCAGGAACGGCAAGGCCCCGCGGAACACTGTCTGCAAGGGCACGTCGCGCGCGATCCCGCTGACCACGTAGACGCACACCCCTACAGGCGGACTGATCACGCCCATCTGGGTGACCACCACGATAATAACGCCAAACCAGATCGGATCGTATCCGAGTTGGAGGACCACGGGGTAGAAGATGGGGATGGTCAGGAGAATCAGCCCCAGGGCATCGACAAAGCAGCCGGCCAGCAGATAGAACAGGATGATCAGCCCCATGACGCTCCAGCCGGGCAGCGGCAGGTTGGCCAGCGAGGAGGCCAGCTCGAACGGGATCCGCGTCACCGCCAGGAACTTGCCGAAAATGACGGCCCCGGCCACGATGATCATGACCATGCACGAGGTGCGGACGGTCTCCTGGAGAGAGCGGGCCACCCTGCGAATCGTCAACTGTTTCTTGACCAGGGCGATCACCAGCGTTCCAGCCGCACCGATGGCCGCGGCCTCGGTGGGAGTGAAGAACCCGCCGAACATCCCACCCATAACGACCACGAAGAGCACCAGAGTCTCGATGACGCCCGTCAGCGAGGCGAACCGGGCGGCCCAGCGTGTCGGCGGGGCGGCGGGGCCGAGATGTGGACGCCGCCGGCAACTTATGTAGATCGCCAGGCAGAACAGCAACGCGATCAGCAGGCCGGGGACGATCCCTGCGATGAACAGCTTGCCCACGGATTGCTCGGTCATGATCCCGTAGACGATGAAGACCACACTGGGTGGGATGAGCATGCCCAGGCTGCCCCCGGCGGCGACGGCCCCGCAGCCGAGTTCCATGCTGTACTTGTATCGCTTCATCTCGGGCAGGGCCACCGAGGCCATCGTCGCGGCGGTGGCTGGACCCGACCCGCAGATCGCACCGAAGGCGGTACAGGCGCCCACCGTGGCCATCGCCAGGCCGCCCGGCAGGGCGCCGAGCCAGTGATAGGCGGCGTTGAACAGCCGTCGGCTGATCCCGGCGTGAAAGGCCACCTGTCCCATGAGCACGAACAGCGGGATCACCGTCAGGCCGTACGAACTGAACGTGTCGTATAGGTCCATCGTAATCATGCTCATCGCGGCCTGGGGTGTACGGACCACCGCGAACCCGACGAACCCGACGACGGCCATGGCGAACGCCACGGGCAGGCTGGCCGCCAGCAAGACGAGCAGACAGAGGCAACCGAGAATGCCAATCTGGATCGGCGTCATGGCTTGATCATCTCCCGGTCCGGATGGGTGAGGCTGTGCGCAACCACCAGAACGACGATCGCACAACAGAAACCGATGACGTACGGGACCCAGAAGACCGGCAACTGGAGGGTCTGGCTGACCTGCCCGGTCCGGCGAAAATCGAGCCCATAGAGGACGCTGCGCCAGGCGAGAAAGGCGAACAAGACCATTGTCAGAAGCCGCATCACACTGTCGACCACGATCCGCCCGCGGCGGTTGAGTTTGTGAAAGAAGTACTCGATCGCCACGTGGCCTTTGACGGCCGTGGTGTAGGGCAGCGACGTCGCCAGACTCAGCGCCCCGAGAATCTTGACGATGTCGTAGGCCCCGATGAACGGGCGGTTGATCCACCTCAGACGCAGGATCACGTCGGCGCACGTCACCAGCATGATCGCCAGCACGCCGGCGCCGGAAACGGTCAGCAGCGCGTACACAGTGACGCGGACCACCCTGTTGTAGGTCGCCGAGACCGCCTTCCAGGACGATAGGAACCCCTTCGAATCGACCATCTATTGCCCGGCTGCCTCAGAATGCTCGGCAACCAGACGACGCAGGTCGTCGAGAAACTCCCGGCCGGGCAGGCCCTTCTCGGTTGCAGCCGTAACGTATTCGTCAAGCACCGGCTGGACGGCCGTCTGCCAGCGCTGCTGCTCGGCCGCGTCCAGCGTGATGATCTGGCGCTGAAGTTCCTGGACGTAGGCCAATCCTTCCCGATCCGCCTGGTCCCACGCCTCGCCGTGCTTTGCGACCCACTGATCGCTGACCTCGGCGAAGACTTTCTGGACCTCGGGGCTGAGGCGGTTCCAGGCGTCCTTGTTCATCACCACGAACATGGCCGTTGTATAGCCGATGACCGAGGTCTCGGTCACGTGGTTGATGACCTCGGCCTGCTTCCAGCCTTTGAGCGTCTCGATAGGACAGAATGTGGCGTCGACCACGCCTTTCTGGAGGGCCTCATACGTCTCGCCCTGGCTCATCGCGATGGGCGTTCCACCCAAGCTCTGGACGATCTTGGACGACAGGCCGGTGGCCCGCACCTTCAGATCGGCCAGGTCCTCCAACTGGCGGACCGGCCTGCGCGACGCGAGGATCCCCGGTCCGTGCGCGTGGACGTACAGCACGTGCACGTCGTTGACTTCCGCCGGCTGGTATTGGCGCGTCATCTCTGTCGCCACCTTCGTGGCCACCATGCCGTTGGGGTAGCCCAGGGGCAGGTCGAGCCCTTCGAGCAGCGGGAAGCGTCCCCGCGTGTAGGCGAAGCAGCTCATGCCGATGTCGGAGACGCCGCTGACGACGCCCTCATAGCACTGCGGGGCATTGGTCAGCGTGCCGCCGGGATAGACGGTGATCTTGACCCGTCCGTTCGTCCGCTTGCCGATCTCTTCGGCCCAGGCCTCGGCCGTCTGGCACTGAATGTGCGTCGGCGGGAAGAACACACTGTAGGACAGTTCCGTTACCTCCCGATCGGGCGATCGACCGCAACCCGACAGGGCCGTCAGCACGATTCCCACGGCCACGAACGACGCCAAGACGTTGCACCATCTCATAGCAATACCTCCCAGCAGCCTACCTTTTGAAATCGCCAGCGGCCTTGACATCGCCAGGGCACGCATTCACACGCCGCAATCGCACGCCATAGTACGAAGTCAGCCACCCGGTTGCAAGAAATCCGTCCTTTTTGGATCGGGCTCCGGTATGCTTGTTCTGAGAACGGCCGACGCATATAATGGGCGCCGACGAAACACCGTATGGACCCGACCGCACACAGGGGGATAGGATTTGGCGACCGAACGTATGCAAAACCCGCAGGTGACGCCCTTGCGTCGGAACCTCCAGAGCGTCATTCTCGGCAAGAGCGACAGCATCGACGTGATGATCGTTGCCCTGTTGGCGGGGGGGTCGGTCCTGATCGAAGACGTGCCGGGCGTGGGCAAGACCACGCTGGCCAAGGCGCTGGCCCAGAGCATCGACGCCAAGTACCGGCGGATTCAATTCACGCCCGACTTGCTGCCGGCCGACATCCTTGGCTCGTCCATCTATAATCCCGTCAGCGGCGATTTCCGATTCGATCCGGGCCCGATCTTCTGCAACATTCTGCTGGCCGACGAGATCAATCGCGCCTCGCCGCGAACGCAGTCGGCCCTGCTGGAGGCGATGAACGAGAACCAGACGACTATCGAAGGTCAGCGGCGCCCGCTGGCCAAGCCGTTCATGGTCATCGCCACGGAGAACCCCATCGAGTTCCACGGGACCTATCCGTTGCCCGAGGCCCAGTTGGACCGTTTTCTGGTCCGGCTGGCGATTGGCTATCCGTCGGCCGAGGCGGAGGTCGATATTCTCCGGTCGCACGCGAACCACGAGCCGCTCGAAAGTGTCGAGGCCGTCCTCGACCTGGACCAGGTCCGTCACATCCAGAAGGAGGTGGCCAAGGTGCACGTTGATGACGCGATCCTCGAATACATCGTCGAGATCGTACATGCGACGCGCCATGACAACCGGCTCGAGTTGGGCGTCAGCACGCGCGGGACCCTGATGCTATCGCGTGCCGCCCGAGCCAGGGCCTACGCCCTGAATCGCGATTACGTCCTTCCCGACGACGTATCGTGGGTGATTCCGCACGTGCTGCCGCATCGTGTTCTGCTGGCGGCCAAGACGCAGCACAGCGGCGTGACGGCCCAGCAGGTTGTTGCCGAGATCGTCGGCCGGATCAAGGTTCCCGTGTGAGGTGTCCGGTATGGCTGCAACCCGTGCGAGAATGCGTCTTGGTCCGACCGAGCCCGGACGGATGCTGCTGCTGGGAACGATCTTCTTCGGTCTGGCTGCGCAGGTGGTCCCGGCATTCGGAGTCCTCTCGGCACTGGTCGTCGTCGTGCTCACGGTTCTGATCGTTGGCTTTCTTCTCCGACCCCGAATCGAGCTGTCCGGCCGTCTTCCCGATCATGTCGTGGCCGGTCAGGACGTGCCGTTCCGCTACACGCTCAAGAACGTCGCACGGGTCCCTGTCTATGATCTGTCCATTCGGCTGGCAGATCTGCCGGCGGCCGTCGAACAGGTGGCCGGCCTCGAGACGATCTCCCGGCTGGCGCCCGGCGAATCGACGCAGGTCGTCGCCACGATACACGCACGACGCCGGGGCAACCATCGGGTCCCGTTGCCGATCTGCGAATCCAGCTTTCCCTTCAACCTGCTCCGATTCAGTTCGGTTCGCAAGGACCGCCAGACGCTCACGGTCTTGCCGGTGTTCTACCGATTGCAGCTCGGCTTCTTACGCTGGACGGCCGAAAGCCGGCATGGCCACTCTGCGTCGGCCGCCCGGGCCGAGGTGTCTCCGGAGTATGCGGGCAACCGTCCCTTCCTGCCCGGCGACTCGCCTCGACGCATCGATACCCGCGCCTGGGCCCGCCTGTCCGTCCCGGCCACCAAGCAATACCACAATGACAGCGACAGCCATGTCGGCCTCGTGCTGGATACCCGCATCGCGCCCGAGAGGGCCGCCCCCAAGGGCGAGGAAATTCCGGAATTCGAAGCGGCGGTGTCTCTCTGCGCCTCCATCGCATTCACCGTTCAACGTGAGTGTCTGATCGACTGGTTGCTGGCCGGTCCGGAGTTAAGCGCCTTTACGAACTGGCCGAGAACGGTGCGCGTCGACAGGCTCCACGAAGTGCTGGCGACTGTCGAATCGGCCGAAAGCTACGATCTAAACGCGATGACCGACGCACTGGCGAGCCGGTTTCGTCGTATGTCTCAAGTGATCTTCGTTGTGTTGAGATGGGATCAGACGTACTCGGAGCTTATGGAACTGGCCGTTGCGGCCCATTGCCGTTGCACGGCGTACCTGGTGGTTGCCTCCGCGTCGGAGCCGAGCGGGGGCCAGACAATACGGAGTGGCCGCTCGACCGTAATGTCGGTCGGGCCGCCCGAGGAGATCCTGGCCGGTCGTCTGGGACCCTTATGAAACCACAGAAAATCGTTGCCGTCATCATGGTTCTGGCTAGCGCGTCGGTGACCGCCTGGGTCTCGGTGGACATCGCCTATCCGGCGATTCTCTGCATGTTGGGTCTGTTGGGCTTGTCCCGGCGGTTCACGTGGAATTTTAAGCCGGAGAAGCGCATCATCACCTCGCTGCTCATGCTGGTCCTGGCGATCTTCTTTGCCCTTCACTACAGCCACACCCGCCCGCACGGCTGGCTTGCCCACGAGGAAGCGATGAGTCTTGCCTGGCAGACGGTGGCCCGGTATTTTTTCGCCGCGATGATCCTGATGCTCTTCCTTGGATCGCCTCGGCAACTCCCCGCCTCGCTCGGGCTCTTTCACCTCGCCAGCATCGTCTGCGCCGGTCAGGTCTTGCTGCTGGACGACAGATTCATTGCCTTTCGCGTGCTGGAGTTGTTCTCGGTCGTTCTTGTGATTCTGTATGCCGCGACCACACGAAGCCCGGACCCGATCCCAATGCCCACGGGGCCTGGGCCGTTTGCCCTATCGGGCGGTTCCGCCTCGCCGCGGTGGGTCGCCTGCGGGCTGATCCTGGTCGGGGCCGCCAACGTCGGGTGGGCTGTCAGTTCGGCTCTCTATCGGCATGTCGAGCTGCTTGACTATCTGCCGGCCTGGTTGGGAAAGCAGGTGGTCAACATGGATCGGGGCGCCGGCGAAGCGTCGCGGATCGCCTTCTCCACCAGCGGCCGCCTGTCCAGCCTGGCGTCGGCGCTCGAGGAGCAGGATGTTACGCCTGCATTGACCATTGAAAGCGAAGAAACGCCCGGCTACCTGCGAGGGAGGGTTTTCGAAATCTATCGTCACTCACAATGGCACGATCTGTCGTACCAGGAGGCGGTCTATCCACAGCAGGGCGGTCTGTCCTTTGGCGTCAGGACGAATCTCTTTCATCTGAAGAACCAGGACAAATCGGACGCTCGGTCCATGGTGATTCGACACGAATTCCAGTTCGACGACGCTGCATTTGCGCCTCTGGGGCTGTCCACCGTCGAGGCGTCTTTCAAGCTGCTGCTCCGCGACGACGACGACGTCATTTATGCCCCAGGACTGCCCAGTGGCCGGAAGTACCGGGTCACATACCATCCATTCGCCCAGCAGACGCCGCCGCAGGATGTACAGCGTCGCCGGTCGCTGGACGTGCCGTCGTCCCTCGACCCGCGGGTGGAAGCGCTTGCGGCGAAGGTCTTCGCCGGTTCCGACAGCACCGCCGAGAAGATCGATGCCGTCGTCCGGCACTTCCGGACGAACTACGCCTACGCATACGACCCCGAGATTCCACCCGGTCGTGATAAACTGACCCATTTCCTGCTCGAAGGCTCCCAGGGCTATTGCGAGTACTTCGCTTCCGGCGCGGCGATCCTGCTGCGCCTGGCGGGCGTGCCTGCGCGGTATGTCGTCGGGTTCCTCGTCACCGAACGAGACGTTCGCGGCGATGGGTGGGTCGCCCGAAACATGGATGCCCACGCCTGGGTCGAGGCCTGGGACGCGCAGCAGGGGCGCTGGGTGACGGTCGAGGCGACGGCGCAGAGCGACGATGCTATGGCGGCTGCCGAGGAGTACGCCCGCGTCGATGCCGACGGGATCAACATTGCGCTCGCGCAATTTCTCAACGCGCTGTATGAGTACGGCCTGCTGGGAGCGTTGGGCTGGCTGTTGATGTCTCGCGGCGGCACGATCGCGCTGCTGACCCTGGTGGCGCTGCTGGTCCTTGCGTCGTGGTGGGGCCTGTCGCGGCGCCGCCGACGAAGGGCCGAACGGCAGGTCGCGTCTCGGTGGCGAGCCGATCCGACGATCGCGGCTCTGCATCGGATGCTGGCCCGAATGGATCGCAAGCTCCGGGCGGCCGGCATGCAGCGGTCGTTGTCGGAGACGCTGCACGCCTTCGCCGGGCGGCTCCGCGCCGCAGACGCCGGCGACGGACGTTGGGCCCGAATATCAGACTGGTACGTCGAATACGCCAATCTGCGATACGACAGAACGATCCGCATCGAGCGTCTGGAAACACTTCGACAGCGCGCCGACAACCTGAGGGGATGGTAACAGACATCGATGCGCCGTTTTCGGCGTTGGAGCCAACGATCCGACGACGACTCCATGGCCGTCCGTCCGAACCCTCGGACCGAGGATCGCCCGCGAAAACACGTTTGCCCAACGACCGAAGGGTCGGCTATACTCCGTGCATGGTATCGGAAAACGTCGGTATCGCTCTGGGCTTGACGTTGCTGGCCGGTCTTTCGACCGGGATCGGCAGCGCGATCGCCTATTTCATCAGGCGGCCCAAGATCGTCTATCTCGCCTTCGCGCTGGGCCTCTCGGGCGGCGTGATGATCTACATCTCGTTCATGGAGATGCTCCCCGAGGCGATCGAGACGATGGGCGAGGCAGGAGCGCTTGTGGTGTTTTTTCTCGGCATCGGGGCCATGGCCCTGATCGATCTGCTGATCCCGGAGCCGGAAAACCCGCATAACTTCGACGATATGGACACACCGAGGGTCGCCCACGGCAGTCACAAGCTCATGCGCACCGGCGTGTTTACCGCGCTGGCGATCGCCATACACAACTTCCCCGAAGGACTGGCGACGTTTGCCGCGACGCTCAGCGACGTGAAGCTGGGCGCGTTCATCGCCATCGCCATTGCAATCCACAACATTCCCGAAGGGATTGCCGTGTCGGTGCCGATCTTCTATGCGACCGGCAGCCGAAAGAAGGCCTTTCTCTATTCGTTTCTCTCCGGCGCCTCCGAGCCGGTCGGCGCGATCATCGGCTACGTCGTGCTCATGCCGTTCCTGTCCCCGGCGGTCCTGGCCGGCACCCTGGCCTTCGTCGCGGGCATCATGATCTACATCGCGCTCGATGAGCTGCTGCCGACCGCCCACCGCTACGGCCACGGCCACCTCGTCATCGGCGGCGTCGTCCTGGGCATGCTCATCATGGCCGTCAGCCTTCTGATGATCTGACGAACCAAATCAAATATCAAAGGTCAAGAATCAGACTTGCGGAATTCGCCTGCGGCCGATGACTTTGACATTCCTGCATTTTGATCTTTGCGCTTTGATTTGCTCCTATTCGTACTTGTATCCACAGTTGTCGCAGAACCTGGCATCCGGGTCGTTCGCTTCGGCGCATTGCGGACATGGCTTGCTCTTGCCCAAGGCCTGGCCGCACCGGCTGCAGAACTTGGCGCCCTCGGGAACCAGGGCATTGCACTTGTGACAGCGCACCATCGTCTGCGAGCCGACGCCGAATCCGCCCTCGCGCAGCCCCTGTCCGAGGGCCGAAGCCATGCTCTTGACGCCCTCGCGGGTGCCCTCAGCCATGTAGTTAAACGTGTCCTTCATGGGCGGTGCGGTCTCCCCCGCCATGTACCGGAAGATCTTACCGAGGTAGGCCAGCTTCGTCAGAAACCCACCTGTTGCCAGAAGAGGCATCCCGACAAATACACACCAAAAATACCTCGGCGGTCCGGAGCCCCCAAAGGCGCGAAAGAAGTCCACCAACCCGAATATCGTGAGGCCCAAACCGACCAGCGCAATCAACGGTCCAACAATCCGCAGGGCGTTTCGCACGTTCGAATGGCCCGGGTTGATCCGTTCTTCGTCCATGCTTCTGTTCCTCCCGCGGTTACAGCCGGTCTAACTCGTCGCTCCGGTCGTCTTGAGGACGGCGGAGGCCGTTTTGATCACGCCGGCGATGTCGGCCAGGTTTGACGGGATGATCATCGTGTTGTTGGCCTTGGCCAGCTTGCCGAATTCATCGAGGTACTGCTCGGCAATCCGCAGGTTCACCGCATCGGCGCCGCCTTTCTCATTGATGGCCAGGGCGATCTTGCGAATGCCCTCGGCCGTCGCCTCGGCGACGCGCTGGATCTCCACCGCGCGGCCTTCGGCCTCGTTGATCCGCCGCTGCTTCTCGCCTTCGGATCGGGCGATCATCTCCTGTCGGTCGCCTTCGGCCCGGTTGATCTTGGCCTGCCGGTCCCCCTCGGACTCGGCGATGGTCGCGCGTTTCTCTCGCTCGGCTCGCATCTGCTTTTCCATCGCGTCCTTGATGCTCTGGGGCGGCATGATGTTCTTGACCTCGTATCGCGTGACCTTGACGCCCCAGGGATCGGAGGCCTTGTCCACCGCCTCGACAATGGCGCTGTTGATCACGTCCCGCTCCTCGAACGTCTTGTCGAGATCGAGCTTGCCCATGACGCTTCGCATGGTCGTCTGAGCCAGTTGTGTGGCGGCGAAGCGGTAATTGTCGATCCCGTAGGAGGCCTTCTTGGCGTCGACCACCTGCATGTAGAGAATGCCGTCGACCTCGACGGCGATGTTGTCCTTCGTGATGCACTGCTGTGGGGGCACGTCCACGGCCTGCTCCTTGAGCGTGTGCCGATAGGAGACGCGATCCACCAGCGGCAGCAGGACGTGAAAGCCCGCCTCGAGCGTTGTCGCGTATTTGCCCAGACGTTCGATGATGAAGGCCTTCTTCTGCGGCACGATGCGAATCGTCGTGATAAAGACGATGACCGCGAAGACGAGGACGCCGATCAGGACCACAGTCAATGGATTGATGGATTGCGCCAGCATGGTTTGTTCCTCTCATCAAGGTGTTGCATTTTGGGGTTGTCGATCCGGCCTATACCCGTTTGACCGTCAGTATCGCACCGCTTTTTTCGGTGATCTCCACGGCTGTGCCCGGGGCGATCTCCTCGTCCGCCTGGGCGGTCCAGTGCGTCCCGTGGAATTCCACCCGCCCGGCGAGCTTGGGCGTGATCTCGTTTGTGACGACGGCGCGCTGCCCGATATACTCGTTCAGATCGACGTTGGCGTTCTGTTTGTCGGTGGCGAACCCCGCGAACAGGCCCTTAACCCACCGCCGCACCCCCACGAGCAGCACGACCGAGGAGGCGATGAAGACGCCCAACTGCGCGTTCAACGACAGCGGCGTGATCAGGCAGACCACGGCGACGATCCAGGCGCCGACCGCGAAGAAGGCGATAATCAGGCCCGGCACGATGAACTCGGCCACCAGCAGCACCAGGCCCACCACGAACCAGATCAACTCCGGTCTGAGAAAGTCTTTGAGCCAATCCATATCCGATCCTTTCAAGGACTATTCGACGACGACTGCTGTACCGTAGACCAGAATCTCGGCGGCGCTGGTCATGACCTCCGACGTTGCGAACCGCAGCCCGACGATCGCGTTGGCGCCAAGTCCCTGGGCCTCTTCGATCATGCGGTCGATCGCCTGCTCGCGTGATTCGCCCATCAGCTTGGTGTAGTCGGTGATCTCGCCGCCGACCACGTTGCGCAATTGGGCGATGATGTCCCGCCCGATGTGCCGGCCGCGAATTGTGTTACCGCGCACCAAGCCGAGATGCCGGACGACAGTCTTGCCGCAGATCGTCTCCGTCGTTGCCAGAAGCATGGGTCTATCTCCTTACGTCTCGATATCGGTCTTTGCTCCAGAAATAGATTCGCTCCCGCACGACGGAGACGAACAGGATCGCCAGACCCGCCAGCAGAGCCAGCAGGGCGGCCTTCAGGAGGATGCCGACGGTTGGGTCCTTGATGAGACTCTCGATGGCCGTGAAGCCGCCGTAGATCAGCAGCAGGATGCCGGCCACCGAAAACACCACCCATCCGATTCCGCGCTCGATGCGATTGTACAGCCGGCCCCAGTATTGCTGCCACAGGCGATCCTCCGGCTCGACCAGCTTCACGTCGTCGGTGATCCGCTTGAGTCTCGTGAATGCCTCGATCTCCTTGCGGCACTCCGGACAGCCGGACAGGTGCGACTCGAACGCCCGCTTCTGCGCCTCATCGAGTTCGTTGTCCAGGTAGCCCATCATGAAGTCTTTGTAGTCCTGGCAGGTCATACCCTCTGACCTCCTTTCCGGGGCCCGCCGGCGCCATCGTCAGTCTCAGGCGAACCCTCCAATATCTCTTTCAGGCGTTTGCGGGCGTAGTACAAGCGGCTGGTCACCGTCCCCCGATTGCAGAACAGCACCCGCGCCATCTCCTCGTACGAGAGCTGGCGAAAGTGCCGCAAAACGATGACTTCACGGTGCTTCTCCTCCAGCCGGCTGATGGCGCGCCAGACGCGGTCTTTGGACTCGTTTCTCTCGGCCACCATTTCCGGATCGAACGCGTCGGACCATTCGAGCTGCCGCGGCTCGCCGTCCGCGTCGTTGAGGCTCTCCGTCCGCCGCAACCGGCGCTTTCGCAGGTGACTGAAACACAGATTCCGCAGGATCTGATAGAACCACGGGAAGAACTTCTCCTGGCTGTTGAGCTGATCGAAGTGTTTATACGCCCGATAAAACGCCTCTTGCGACAATTCCAGCGCGTCTTCACGATTGCCGACAAGGCCCAGCGCGATGAAATAGGCATCCTTCATGTGCGTCTTAACGACCGCCTCGAACGCCTCGCGCGGGCTCCGGTACGAGCCCCATGCCACAGCGGTGTTCTCTTGACACAAACCGTCCAACGTACGACCACTCCCGGCCCCCCAAAATCCACGTATGACCGTGACTCTGGTCTCTGCCCATATTGACCTCACAAGAGGCCCTTTTCTTCAAGCAAAATATCGGAAAATCGCCGTCTTCGGCCATGTCGTCTTGTTGCCTCCGTCGGGCAAAGGCTTCACAGGGGCCCGATATGGCGGTACGATGGCCCAGTACACGATCGCCTGCGTGACCTCGGATGGTCGTGCAGGCCAAGCGGCGGCACAGCAGGGAAGGGAATGGACAGGTGAACGATGCTTGCGATGGTTCAAGACACGACCTTTTATGAAACCGCCATGATTCTGAGCCTGGCGGCGGTGCTTGGCATCATCGGCCAGAAGCTCCGTCAGCCTCTGGTCATCATGTTCCTGGTGACCGGAATTCTGGCAGGCCCGGCCGGCCTCGGGGTGATTCACAGCTACGAGCAGATCGAACTGCTCGCGCACATGGGGATCGCCCTGCTGCTGTTCATCGTCGGGCTCAAGCTTGATCTGAGCGTCCTGCGCACCACAGGGCCTGTGGCGCTGGCCACGGGAATTGGACAGATCGTCTTCACGATCACCTTCGGCTTCATCATCGCGCTGGCGGTGGGCATGTCTGTCGTCACATCAGCGTATGTGGCGGTAGCCCTGACGTTCTCCAGTACGATCATCATCGTCAAACTCCTGTCGGACAAGGGAGAGGTCGATTCTCTCCACGGACAGATTGCGGTCGGGCTGTCGATCGTGCAGAGTATCGCGGCTATCCTGGCTCTCGTGGCCCTGACGACTTTCTTCAGCCCACACGACAGTGATGCCAGTCCCACTATGGGAACCTCTGTCCTGATTGCGGTAAAAGGCCTCGGATTGCTCGGAGTGGTCTGGCTGCTCATGCGCTACGTTCTGCCCCGCATGCTGCATCGCTTGGCCGGTTCAGTCGAAATGCTGCTATTGTTCGCGATTGCTTGGGCCGTGCTCCTGGGAACGACAAGTGAGTTGCTCGGATTCAACAAGGAGATCGGGGCCTTTCTGGCGGGCGTCTCGCTGGCATCCACCACCTACCGCGACGCCATTGCCGCAAGACTGACCAGTCTCCGGGACTTCCTGCTGCTGTTCTTCTTCATTGATCTTGGGGCGCGCATTGATTGGTCCACCGTGGGGACACAGGTTCCTTTGGCCATCGGATTCTCAATCTTCGTGCTTCTGGGCAACCCCTTCAGCGTGATGGTGGTCATGGCCGTGATGGGGTATCGACGGCGCACGGGTTTTCTGGCCGGGCTCACAGTCGCTCAGATCAGCGAGTTCAGCCTCATCGTGGTGGCGCTGGGGCTTCGTCTCGGCCATATTGGCCCGGACATCATGGGACTGATCACACTTGTGGCAGTCATAACGATCTTTGCCTCGACCTATATGATCCTGTACTCCGAGACGCTGTACCGGCTTCTCTCGGGGCCCCTCAAGATATTTGAACGCCGCGTTGCCCACCGGGAAGCGACCATCGATGCCGCACAGAAAATGGCCTCGGTGGACGTTATCCTGGTGGGTCTGGGCAACTATGGCAGTGGCCTGGCCGCGCACCTGCTCGAGCGCAGGAAGACCATCATCGGCGTGGACTTCGATCCGGCAGCTCTCCAGAAGTGGCGTTCGCGGCAGATCTCCGTTCTGTATGGCGACATGGCCGACCCCGAGATTCACGAGCAATTGCCGTTGGACAAGGCGAACTGGGTGGCCAGCACGGTGCGCGCCAGGGATTTGAATCTGTCTCTGCTGCGCCTTCTCAAGGGCGGAGGGTATCACGGCAAGGTAGCGCTGACGGCGGTTAGCGAAGAGGAGGCGGCGCTCTACCGAGAAGCAGGTGCCCACGTGGTTCTGCGTCCGTTCCGAGACGCCGCTGAACAGGCTGTCGATGCCCTGACAGATGCAATGGACGTTCTGCCCAAGGACGTCGATTGGCCCATTGGCTTTCGCCAGATTCGCATCAAGGCCGGCTCGGTGTTCGCCGGCCAGGCCCTTCGCGAGATCCCCTTGCGCTCACTGACGGGTGTGTCAATTCTGGCGGTCAGCCGAGCGGGACGGGCGTACTATGAGCCGGCGTCGGACTTCCGCGTCTATCCGGGCGACCGCATCGTCCTGATGGGCTCACCTGGCGTGCTCAAGCAGGCCGAGAGCCTCATCAACCAGATGGAGACCCTCGAATCGACCGACCGGCCCGAACGGTTCGAAATCGTCGAGGTCCCGCTGGACGCCGACTCGGCATGGCTGAACAAGACGCTGGCCGAGCTGCAATTCCGACAGCGCTACGGAGTCACTGTCGTCGGCATCTGTCGCGGCGATGAACGACTCACCTCGCCGAGCCCCAACGAGCGGCTGCTCGACGGCGACCGGCTGATCGTCATCGGCACCGCTGACAAGATCGCCCCGTTGAGGCGAACCGAGACGCCGTTGGTCGATCCTATCTGAGAACGGGCAGTTCGACTTGCCCTGCGTCCCGATTCCATGGGGAGGCTGGACAAGATTGGGCGTCCGTTCTTTCGTCTGAGGGTGGGTGCACTGCACGTTTGTAGGTAGATTCTAGGCGGCCATGGGGCGGTTCTGCCAGAAGCGGTCCCATTCGCCGTTGAGCCAAGTGATCCGCAGAGCCAGCGTCGCCGAAGAACCGGGTCGGGTCCAGATCATGCCGGACTGCTTGAGCCGCTTGCCCACGACGTGCTTGCAGGCCCCCTCGACCGCCCCCGAGCCGATGTCGTAGCCTCGCTTGCGAAAGA
>Ga0334890_1000901_pt1 | contig 46122 bp, 45 predicted proteins | sample GraSluR1_MG_3_FD_207220 | JGI IMG/M metagenome (GOLD analysis project Ga0334890, IMG submission 207220) | Sludge microbial communities from methane-producing bioreactor in Wageningen University, Netherlands - Granular Sludge_31_08-R1 | ecosystem: Engineered > Bioreactor > Anaerobic >... | reverse complement strand
TTTGCTAATATTTTACTATAAACGCTTGTAATCAATTGCTCCTCAAGTCAAAAATTAAAAGTGCCTTCACATAACCAAGGGATTTTTAATTTTTGACTTGAGGGTGACTATATCGCTTTAGATAACAGGAATGAGTTCACCTTCCTTATATATAGTCTTTATATGCTCGTTTATAGTTGGAACAGTAACCTGAAAAAGCTCGGCTAAAAGCTTCTGTGAAAGCCACACGGTATCTCCTTCAAAACGGACTTCCACACGGACTTTGCCATCTTCGGACTGAAAAAAGATAAGCTGCGAACCTTCTTTCATGGGATAAATAATTTCCTCATTCATTACTCCTCCTCACCGAACAACGAAGGCTGTTCAACATATGGTTTGGGGGCGGAGGGGAGATTCTCTACCTGTAAACTGTAATCATCGTGGCTCCATTCACACTTAACTTTCCCTGTAAATTCCTGTTCCAGTGCTTTCAATGCAAGTAAGTTGTCACCGAAAATAAGCCGGTTATCAAAAATATCATCTTTGCTTACACGGTGTTTCGCGTGATATGATTTTTCCGGATCTTCAAGGAGTATGCGCGGTTCAAGCCGCGGACGGTTTTCCTTGCCGATCCAGGTTAGTTCGAGTTTTGGTTTATTGCTCATTAATTGTTCCTTACCATTTTGACGGTTTTATAATTGTACCGTTTTTGTCATGCATCTGATCCGGGAACTGACATGATGCAAGAGCACCGGTACGAATCTGCTTCTGAAAAAGCGCATATTTCCCGAGTTCTTTACTCTGATTCTGCTGAGGATTTAAAATACCGATTTTTTTACACATCTCTTCCCTGATGATTTTAAGTGGTTCGGAGAGATCGGAATCATTTGAAACTAAAACTGCCAGATCGTACAGGTTTTTATAAGCATCATCAAGCATGTGGGTTGCAATATTAACATCCGATTTCTTTTCTTCTGTTTTTATTACACGTGCGCTGCCTGAGCCGTTTGCAAGGGGCATATTAACTTCATGAGAAAGAAAATGACCATATATTATTTCAAGATGAGGTATTGTCCGGAGCGCACGAAGATAAACCTGCTGGCGGATATGCTGATCGGGATCACTCGGTCTTGATTTAACGCGTGCTGTAAAATATTTGATACAGAGGATCTCATTAGAATTTTTATCAAGATATGCCCGGCATAATGCATCCAAATTCAACCATTTAAATTGAGTATTCTTTGTCTGGCCGTAATAGAGATTGAAACCGTCAATGTAGATATATGTTCTGAGAAGAGGCATTTAACATCCCCCCCAAAAAAGCAAAGGCCACCCTTTTGGATGACCTTGCACCCTCCGCCGAAGCGATAGGGGTGATATACCTATAAGATCGGAAATATTTATAAAGGTGTCAACATTATTTTTACAATATGTGAAAAAATGAGAAATGGTTTCTGTACCGGAATTAAGCATATTGTTGACGTCAACAATATGGTCAGAGTTAAAAAATGATTTATCCGCAGATTGCAAAGATTTTCGCAGAATGTTTTTTGATTTATTTATATGTTGTGATTGCCAGTATTTCATTTTTTTCATTATAATAACTTAAACCGGTTTTTTATCAGAATGAAAAATTAAAAACTTTGAAATACAGGCTTATCTTTATCCTGAGGTAATCTAAAAAGATAACTGTGAGATGATTCATCTCTACCTGTGTGCTCTTTTTTGGAGTATAAGTAATTTTTAATCTCATCTACCAAAACCAGTTGGCGGCCATAATTCCTCTTCTTCAACTCTACGCTTGATTACATCTTCAGAAACACCAAAGGGCTTACAGAGCAGCGGAGTCGCTCTTTCAAGAACATAATCAGGATTAACCGAAAGAAGGTGAGCACCGTTATTTTTTTCAAGTATGTTTGAGATATTATTAACTTCTTCAACGAGATTTTCTCTTGGAACCAGCAATCTACCTGCAAACTGATTCGCCTGATATTCAAATGACCTGTATTCATTTTCCGGAAAATTTGTTATGAAGTTGTAATATTCCCGAGGTTCATCGATGTTTAAGTTGTTATCACTGTAAAGATATTCATGAAGAACATAATGCCCCAGTTCATGAGCTATGGAAAAACGCAACCTGCTATCGTAGCGTTCGTCATTATATCTTGAATTATCAATTACTATACCGGAGAAATCACTTTTCAAATATGCATCTATTCCACAAATATTAGAAAGACCGGACAAAGGGATTATTTCAAGCCCTATTTTAGATTCTACAATATGTTCAATATCTACCGGAGTTTCACCATAACACCAGTGAGCTTTAACCAGCTCATCCGCTCTGCTCCATATTTCTTTTTTCAGAATATACCTGCATTTAATATTTGAAAAGTCTGTCACCTGTATTAGCCCTCCTTTCTGATTATATCAATTAACTTCTCAATCTCTTCCGGTTTAGGTTTGATACTTCCAACAGTTCTGAAAAAAGCAGGAAGTGATTTCAATATTTCTTTATCTGACATTAAATAATCTGGTATTCTACCTGCATCAATACTTGCCATATCAAACAATTGATTCCATTCATCACTATCTTTTTGAATTTGAAGAATCATTGCTATCTTAGCAAGTTTAGCTTCATCCTGTGGAGCTGATGCAGCACTTCTTTCAATTTTACTCCAGTTACTTGGATCTTCACCTAAATCCCTTGCAAACTGCCTAAGCGAGATTTTTAATAATAACCTTTTCTCCTTAACGAATTCACCAAACATATACCCCTCCTGTAACACAGAAACCCTTTTTTTATTTGTGTGGTAAATATAACACCACACTGCATATATCGTCAAGAATTTTTTTAAATAAATTGGTTTTTAACTGTGGGAGCTGTTTATATCTTAACAAAAACTCATTAAAATGTTTTTATAAGTTTCTGAAAAACTACTGGTATTTTTTTTATTGGCATATGTTCCGCCATAACGACCCGCTGTTGCCTTTAAACCTATTGCACCCGTTTGTTCGACTCATTGCTTAACGCTTAACTTATAACTGTTTAAACCTGCCTGACTTTTAATTATGGCGAATTCGCCATAATTAAAATCCTGTAACAGGAGTTACATGATTAAAAAATCTTCATATAAGTCAAATAATCCATTTCCAATTCAGATAAAGGCTTAAACTGAGAAGAGAAGCTGCTTTGCTATTCGTTACTCTTCTCTGATTATTCGCATGATACTCAATATCCTGTTGATTCTCTGTTCGATTTTAAAGTTGTTCTTTTACAAGCGAATATGCTTTTTTAATTTAGAGCAGGGTGATGAATAATTTATTTATTGATTTTCTTCCCCGATTAAGGGATCTGTGAACATGAGTTTTCAGGAGGGTGATTGTGAATATACAGATTTTCGGTACAAAAAAATGCAGGGAAACAGCAAAGGCTCTCCGCTTTTTTAAAGAGAGGGGTGTAAAAGTGCACAATGTTGATCTTGCTGAAAAGGGGATGAGCAGGGGTGAGCTCTCATCTGTAGCCAGATCAGTTCCATATGAGGATCTTATTGATAAAGATGGCAAAGAGTACAGCAGAATGAATCTTCAGTATATAAAGCATGATATTGAAAAAGTACTGCTTGAAAATCCTTTATTGATAAAAACCCCGATTGTAAGAAACGGTAATTCAGCTACAAGCGGATACGCTTCTGAAATATGGAAGGGGTGGATTGCTGCTGAAAAGGGTTAGATCCAGCAGCAATTATCAATATGTTCCGGTTGTTTTTTTCTCATGAATCAGTATATTAATCCTGAAGAGAGAGGAGCAGATATTTTCAGTTTATACTAATTTCTGAGAGGGAGAAATGAAAGCACTTGTTAAAGCAAGGCCGGAAAAGGGGATATGGATGGAGGATATGCCCAGACCTGTTCCCGGAGTAAATGATGTAATTGTCAAAGTCCAGAAAACTGCCATCTGCGGAACAGACCTTCATATTTATATGTGGGATGACTGGTCTAAGCGTACAATAAAAACCCCTATGATAATCGGTCATGAATATATGGGGGTGGTTGAGGAAACCGGGAGCGGTGTGCGAAACCTGGAGCCGGGGGTGCGGGTTACAGGGGAGGGGCATATTGCCTGCAATAACTGCAGAAACTGCAAACGGGGTAAAAAGCATGTTTGCGAAAATACTGTCGGTATCGGTGTTAACAGGGACGGTTCCTTTGCTGAATATGTTTCGGTCCCTGCTGAGAATATAATAAGACTTGATGATCATATCCCCGATGAAATCGGCGCTATTATGGATCCATTCGGTAATGCCGCGCATACAGCCCTCTCTTTCCCTCTTCTTGGTGAAGATGTACTCATTACAGGTGCAGGACTTATCGGAAATATGGCAGTGGCAATATGCAGATTTGCCGGAGCCAGACATATTGTAGTAAGTGATTTAAGTGATTACAGACTGGAAATCGCAAAGCGCATGGGTGCAACTGCCGCAGTAAACCCCTCAAAAGGTGAAACCATCAGTGATGCAATGCATAATCTCGGCATGGTGGGCTTTGACGTCGGCCTTGAAATGTCGGGCTCTCCAATGGCTTTTAATGATATGATAAATTCCATGTATAATGGATCGAGTATTGCTCTCCTCGGTATCCTCCCTGCAGAAACTTCTGTACCCTGGGATAAAATTATTTTCAAGGCTCTATTTATTAAGGGAATCTATGGGAGGGAGATGTTTGAGACATGGTACAAGATGGAGCAGATGATACGGAGCGGTATTGACCTGAGTCCTGTAATTACGCACAGGTTTCATATTGATGAGTTTCAGAAAGGCTTTGATGTAATGGAGTCGGGGAATTGCGGCAAGGTAATTCTCAGCTGGGATTAGTTGTAACAGTTAAATTTTATGAAAAAGACTGTCATTCCGACCGGAGTGCCGGAATCTTCCTGGAAATTGAGGAATTATGAGATTCCCGCACCTGTGCTGAGCGCGTCGAAGTATATGCGGGAATGACATAGTAAAAAAAGTCTCTTATTGGGATTAATTTATATTTAATAAAGGGGTAGGAATATGTACGAGAAATTCAAAAATTTCCTTAATGATGAAATTGAAAATATAAAAGATTCCGGTCTATATAAAAATGAAAGAATAATTACATCTCCCCAGGGTCCTGAGATAAGGCTCGATTCAGGAAAAAAAGTGCTGAATTTCTGCGCAAATAATTACCTGGGCCTGTCAAACAGTGATCTTCTGAAAGAGGCTGCAGCCGCAGCCCTTGAAACACACGGTTACGGAATGTCATCTGTCCGCTTTATATGCGGGACAACTGATCTGCATAAGGAGCTGGAGAGGAGAGTCTCTGAATTTTTCGGTACTGAGGATACAATTCTCTATGCAGCATGCTTTGACGCTAATGGCGGACTTTTTGGCCCTCTTTTTACTGATGAGGATGCAATAATATCTGATTCCCTTAATCACGCTTCAATAATTGATGGTGTTCTTTTATGCAAAGCTAAAAGATTCAGGTATGCAAATGCTGACATGAAAGATTTGGAGGAAAAACTTAAAGAAGCTTCATCCCACAGATTCAGGGTAATTGTTACAGATGGTGTATTTTCCATGGACGGCAATGTTCCCCCCCTTGATGAGATATACAGGCTCGCGGAGAAGTACGATGCACTCATAGTAGTTGATGAATCCCATTCAGCCGGTGTGGTGGGGAAAACCGGCAGAGGGGTTACTGAGCTTTATAATCTGCGCGGTAAAATCGAGGTGATTACAGGGACACTGGGGAAGTCTTTCGGCGGGGCTATCGGAGGCTTTACAACGGGGAAAAGTGAGATAATATCTCTCCTGAGGCAGAGATCACGGCCATATCTTTTTTCCAATTCCATACCGCCATTTGTGGCTGCTGCAGGTATCAGGATGTTTGAGCTTATGAGTTCCAGTAGCGAGCTTCAGGATAAGCTCCATGCCAATACAGAATATTTTTTGAGACGGATGACAGAGGCGGGTTTTGATATAAAGCCTACACAATCCGCTATATGTGCAGTAATGCTTTATGATGCAGTTTTATCGCAGAAGCTGGCTGAAAGGCTTCTGGATCTGGGTATATATGTAACCGGATTCTTTTTCCCGGTTGTGCCCAGGGACCAGGCAAGGATAAGAGTACAGCTTTCAGCAGCTCATACAGAGGGGCATCTCGATTCTGCTATTGATGCTTTTATAAAAGCCGGGAAGGAATTTGGAATCATCGGGTAACCTGAACACTCTTAATTGAGCACCATCAGTAATTATTAACCTGGTTTAAGGTGTCTTTTGTTTACATCTTTTTAAAATTGTTGGATTTTTACTTGATATTTCTCCCCGGTTATGTTTAATTTAACATAAAAAATAGATAAAATACCAGGGGAGGTCTTATGGACACAATTCTAAGAATTAAAATGAGTGCCGGAGGCAAGCCGGAAGTTAAAAAAGAGGCTCTTGGCGGTTTTGCAGGCCTTGGAGGTAGAGGGCTTACAACTGCAATTATTGCAAAAGAGGTTGATCCTCTCTGCCATGCTCTTGGTGAGGAGAATAAGCTTGTTATAGCTCCAGGTCTTTTGAGCGGTTCAGCCGGTGCAATGTCGGGGCGTCTTTCAATAGGGTGTAAAAGTCCTCTTACAGGAGGGATTAAGGAATCTAACTCCGGGGGACAGGCTGCACAGGTTCTTGCCAGGCTGGGCTATGCTGCAATTGTTCTGGAAGGTAAACCTGCTGAAGGAGAAATTTATAAAATTTATATTAACAAAGATGAAGTAAAGGTTGAACCCGCTCCGGAGTATAAGATGCTTCCCAACTATGATCTTATTGATAAGGTAAAAGATAAGTATGGCGATAAAATTGCCTGTATATCTATAGGGCCTGCAGGTGAGATGAAGATGGGCTCAGCTTCAATAGCATGTACAGATATGGAGATTCGTCCTGCGCGGCACGCGGGAAGAGGGGGCGTAGGTGCAGTAATGGGCGCTAAAGGTGTTAAGCTTATTGTTCTGGATGAGACAGGACTTGAAAACAGAAAACCTGTTGATGAGGAAAAATTCAGGGCAGCAAACAAGGAGTTTGTTGACGGTCTAAGAAAACACGCAGTTACAGGGAGTGCCCTTCCTTCATATGGCACAAATGTACTTTCCAACATAATAAATGAGGCTGGAGGATTCCCGACAAATAATTTTAAAACAGGAACTTTTGCCGGAACATCTAAAATCAGCGGTGAAACATATGCTGAACTTATGACCAAGCGGGGCGGCCAGCCTACCCATGGTTGTCACAGGGGATGCGTAATAAGATGCTCAGGGATTTACCATGACAAGGATGGGAAGTATTTAACCAAACAGCCTGAGTATGAAACTGTATGGTCTCATGGGGCAAACTGCGGTATTGATGATCCTGATACTATTGCAATGCTCGATTTCCTTGATGATAATTACGGTGTGGATACAATTGAAATGGGCGCCACTATTGCAGTTGCCATGGATGCGGGGCTTGCAAAGTTCGGTGATGGTAAAGCTGCTATTGAACTTGTTCATGAAGTGGGAAAGGGTACACCCCTTGGAAGAATACTCGGCAATGGTGCTGGAATAACAGGTAAGGTTTTTGGAGTTGAAAGAATCCCTGTTGTGAAAAACCAGGCAATGCCTGCCTATGATCCCAGGGCCATTCAGGGTATAGGTGTTACATATGCCACAAGTACACAGGGAGCAGACCATACTGCCGGATATTCTATTACTGCCAATATTCTTAAGGTGGGCGGATTTGTTGATCCTCTTAAGCCTGAAGGTCAGGTGGAGCTTTCAAGAAATCTTCAGATAGCAACTGCAGCAATAGATTCAACCGGTATGTGTCTTTTTATAGCCTTTGCTATTCTTGATCAGCCGGAAACATTTCAGGCAATGCTGGATATGCTTAATTCATTTCATGGACTGAATCTTACAGCTGATGATGTTGCTGATATTGGGAAAAAGGTCCTTACAATGGAGAGAGACTTTAATAAAAAAGCAGGATTTACAGCAGTAGATGACAGGCTCCCTGCATATTTTTACAAGGAGAAGCTGTCTCCTCATGATGCTTTATTTACTGTTACAGATGAAGAACTGGACAGCGTATTTAACTGGTAAGCCGTAACAATAATCTGCAGGCGGAGTGATGAAATGATCCCTGAAGCTGACATGCTTAAAATGGTTGTCAGTGAAAACGCTTTCTCAGAATTTTTGAGATCCCTTCAGAATGGATTTTATGTGAAATCCCCTGAAGGGATCTCTGTTAAAGATTTTTTAACAGAGATTTGCGGAATTACTGAAGAATATATTGAAGAGAATGTTAAAACTGTTTTTATAAACAATAAACCTGCTGATAAGCTGCACCAGGTATTTATTGTTCCTGATATGATCTGCGCTCTTTCAGGGGCAATGCCCGGTCTTGTTGGTGCCATGATGAGGATGGGGAGTTTTTATTCTGTTCTCAGAGAGGGTATAACCTGTGATTCACCTGAATCGGGTAAATCAGGTGATGAGGTTCTTGTTAAGATAAAGCTTTTTAATAAAATTCTCTATGATAAGGGGCCTGAGTTTTTATTTAAAGGTATATATGCGGATAGAGCGGATCTTATTTCTTTATTAGAGAGCGGAGTCTTTGAAAATGAAATTTCTGAAATGGAAATTAATAAAAAAAAGATGAAAAAAGTCATTTTAAACAATCTGTCTATTGAATTTAAAAGCCATATTATATATTATAGAGTTGAAGTAATTGGTAATTCATGAAATTTTATTTAATTTAAAATGCTCTATTTTCCCCGCCGCCGAAGGCGGCGGGGAAATATAATCCTTTATTTTAGACTGTAATAAATGTTAAGTAATTAGAATTTAGGTGCATTACAAAAAATGGCTCTTTCCGGATTTTCGGGAAAAGTAATAATATTATTTTTTTCCACATATTCTGGAGTCAGCCCCCTGTCCCCCAAAGGGGGCACGTATAATAAAAACATGAGCAAGTTGACGAATCAAAGTATTAAAACATCTTTTTATATTGTTGAACTTGCAACGATTTGCGGAACAATATAAAGGGAATAGTTATCAAAGTTGTAACTATTATATTTTCAGAGTTATAATAGATAACTCGTGCCCCCTTTGGGGGATAGGGGGGAAAGGAAAGAAGTGCTCCCTTTGTATTCCAAAAATCCGGAATGAGCTGATAATAAAAGATATGAAGATAACAGTTAAGCTTTTTGCCACATTACGGGATCAGAGGTTTGATACAAGTGACCTGGATTGTTCTGAAGGGGCTTCTGTAAGGGATGTTCTTAAAATAATTGAGCTCGCTGAAGATGAAGTTGCTATAATTTTTCTGAATGGCAGGCATGCGGAATTTGATGATATTATGAATTCAAATGACACACTTGCTTTTTTCCCCCCAATAGGCGGCGGGTGAGATTTAATCTTTAAATCGAACCCGTCGTCTTTTATTTTACATCAGCAGAAAATCAGTGTTGATTCTTTTACTTTTATTAAAAAAAAATGTTCTAATATCTCCTCCACCTTCGGAGGCGGGTATATTAGAACAGGCATTCCAGCATTAAAATACATTTTTTAGAGATAATTACTGACAAAAAAATATGGTATGGGAAAAAAATCTTGAGTTTTTAAGTATTTCATTATATACTGAAGATATGTATGGTTGAAAAATAGTGGAGGCTAAAATGGATAAACATGAATATGAAGTTGTAATACTCGGAACAGGCCCTGCCGGGCTCCAGTCTGCAATACATGCGGCCAGGGCAAAGGTTTCTGTACTGGTTATGGGGAGGCTGGAAAACAGCAGCATTATGGGCGCACATATAGAAAATTATTGCTGCATGCCCAATATTACAGGTGATGAACTCCTTAAAAACGGGATGGATCAGGCTGTGAAATCAGGCGCGGTATTTCTTGAAGAGGATGTAATTGAAACATCCCTTGAAAATGATTATGTAATACTTAAATCAGAGAGCGGTAAAACTATTAAGACCCGTTCGCTTATTTTTACTATCGGTGTAACAAGGAATACCCTCAATGTGCCGGGTGAAACCGATCTTCGCGGTTACGGTGTCAGCTATTGTGTTGACTGTGATGCTAATTTTTATAAAGGGAAACCTGTGGTTATAACAGGTAACGGCAGCGCTGCAGTGTCAGGCGCACTTACACTTTCCTCCTATACTGACACTGTCTATCTTGTGTCAGAAAAGATTAATGTTGATTCAGGCCTGGCTGACCAGCTTGGTAAAAGCAGTATTAATGTTATTGAGGGGAAAAAGGTTGCAGCAATTTCCGGTGATAAATCTGTGGAAATGGTAAAACTTAATGACGGGACTGAGATTAAAGCAGAAGGGATATTTATTGAACTTGGAGCAAAGGGTGCAATGGAACTTGCAGGTTTTCTAGGAATAGAGATGGATGAAAATTTTAAACATATAGCTGTAAATAGAAAGCAGGAAACTTCTGTTCCTGGAATTTATGCTGCCGGGGATATATGTGGTCCTCCATGGCAGATTGCAAAAGCTGTAGGCGAGGGGTGTGTTGCAGGTCTTGAAGGTGCCAAATACGCTAAAAAATTCAGGAAATAGAATATCGGGGGAGCAGATCCCCCTTTAATTAAAAGTATCAGGCTCCACAATTTCACCTTTAGAGAAAATTTTATAGAAACGGCGTGTACCTTTTGAGGATTCAACTTCTTCCCATTTGTCAACATTGAACCCGATTTTTACTACAGAGCCCATCTCCATTGAGGTTCTGAAATTTCCGGTCAGGATATAGGCAAGCTCAGTGAGTACAGGATTATGCCCAACAATCATGAGTGATGAGATGCTGTTGCTGCAGTTCCAGATAAGATCCATTAGGAGCCAGGGGTCGTGGGCGTTATAAATGATATCATTTAAAATAAGTGAATCCTGCGGCAGTTTAAATACATTCTGAATTATTTCAGCAGTGCATCTGGCCCTTGGAGCTCCGCTGGAAATTATAAATTCAACTTTATTACTACTGTTCAGGAGATGATCCGCCATTATTGATGAACGGAGTTTCCCCCTCTCTGTAAGTCTTCTTGCATAATCTGAATCATAATCCTCTTCCTGGGCTTCACCATGTCTTAAAAGAAAGACCGTTTTCATTCAATTCTCCTACAGTTTTTAAAAAGAGATTATATATTAATGTTGTATTTAAGGCAATACATTTTTGTTTTAATCAGGTTATATTATGCGGAGGTGAATTAAATTTCTGGTAAAAAATCATTCGTGCCCTCACCCGGTCATCGCTACCGATTGACCATCCTCTCCCGTTGAAGCGGGAGAGGATATATTACATCAAAAATCAATATTTATGAATAAAAACCCTTTCCCCGACGAAGTCAGGGAGAGGGTGAGCGGCCTTCAGGCTCGCTCGGGTGAGGGCAGTTTACGCATGGTGAACTTTACCCGAAATTTAATTCGTTCCCTATTATGCGGTAGTATTGTTTCTTGACAGTATAATTGGTCGTTTTATATTCAATTTCATTCCAGTTTGTGACAACGGAGTTTTTTAATGGGTTTATTACAGAATATTATTATTATTTTTACTATTGCTGTTGCAGTTGTGTTTATCTGCAACAGGCTTAAGATCCCCTCAATTGTCGGGTTTCTCATTACCGGTGTTTTTGCAGGGCCTAATCTTCTCGGTATCGGAGGGGGGCCGGGTGATGTACACCTCCTTTCTGAGGTTGGAATAATACTCCTTCTTTTTACAATAGGTCTTGAATTTTCTATTAAAAATCTTCTCCAGATCGGGCGCACTGTCCTTCTTGGCGGAACATTGCAGGTTCTAATAACCATATGTGTTATCGCAGGATTTCTTTTCTACTGGAAAGGTGTAAACCAGGCAATATTTTTCGGTTTTGTAATTGCTCTGAGCAGTACTGCTATAGTTATGAAAATCTATCAGGAGAAGCTGGAGCTTGATACCCCCCATGGCCGCGCTGTTCTGGCTATTCTTATTTTTCAGGATATTATTGTTGTACCTATGATGCTTGTTACACCCCTTCTTGCCGGGATAGAGAGCGGATCGGGTGAAACATTCCTGAGCTTTGCAGTTAAGAGTGTGGGGCTTATTCTTTTTCTTTTTGCTGCAATTAAATGGATTGTGCCCTGGGTATTTTATCAGCTTGCAAAATCGAGGAGCAGGGAACTTTTTATCCTCAGCTCTGTAGTAACATGTTTTGCAATTGCAGGGCTTACCCATTCTATGGGATTGTCCCTTGAACTGGGGGCATTTATTGCCGGCCTGATAATCTCCGAAACTGAATACAGTTACGAAACCATAGGTAACATTGTACCATTCCGTGATGTATTTGCCAGTATATTTTTTATTTCCATAGGTATGATGCTTGACCTGAATTTTCTTGTTGAAGCATGGCAGCTTATACTTGGTGGCGGAATCGCCATAATTATATTGAAATTTTTTATAGCAGCCCTTGTGGTTCTTTTCCTCGGATTTTCTCTTCCAACAGCTCTTATTGTGGGGTTTTCCCTCTGTCAGATTGGTGAATTTTCATTTATTTTATCCAAAGTAGGATTTGACAATAAGATATTATCCTCAGTGGAGTATCAGACAATCCTTGCTATGGCAATCATAACCATGGTTATTTCATCATTTGTAATTAACTATTCAGGCCCAATAACTGACTTTTTAATGAAAAGAAGATTTTTTAAATGGCTTGATAATAAAACATATAATTTAAACAGGCTGCCGGTTGATCCTGAAGGAGAGAAGCCGGTTGACCATCTTATTATTATCGGATTCGGCATAAACGGCAGAAATGTTGCAAGGTCTGCCAGTATAGCAGGTATCCCCTATACTATTATAGAGACAAATCCCGAGACAGTAAAAAAGGAGGCTGCCAAAGGTGAAAAAATTATTTATGGAGATGCTTCCAATGAAGAGGTTCTTAAACACGCCAATATTCTTGAAGCAAGGGTTCTTGTTATAACAATCCCGGACGCTCCATCAACGAGAAGAGTTATTTTTACAACAAGGAAACTTAATCCTGAAGTTCATATTATTGCAAGGACACGCTTTGTCAAGGAGGTGAATGACCTCTTTCTGCTGGGCGCCAGCGAGGTTATACCTGAAGAGTTTGAAACATCAGTGGAGATATTTACACGTCTTTTGAAAAGATTTAATATTCCCCTTAATGAAATAAATAACTTTGTAGAGCTTATAAGGGCTGACGGGTATAAAATGTTCAGAACAGCTTCCATAGAGTCGATTACAACTTTAGAGCAGCGGAAGCTGGTAAAGGGGATGGAGATGGCGAGCTACAAGATTGAAGCCGGTTCTGCAGCTGAGGGAAGAAACATTATGGATCTTGAAATAAGAAAAAAATATGGTGTGACAATACTTGTAATAAATCGCGGCGGAGTAAATATGCAGAATCCCGATCCGGAAACTGTGATTATGCCTGATGATATTGTGATGCTTGTAGGTATGCCGGAGCAGGTTGCTGAAGTATGTGAGCTTTTCCGGACAAGTACCTGCTCCTGGGATTGATTCAGAGACGGAAGAGAGAAAATAGTATTTCCCGGAATTTTAGGGAGATTAATATTATTCTTTATTACGGCCTGTACCGGAGTCAGCCCCCTGTCCCCCGAAGGGGGCACGTAAAAGGAACACTATAGTAAACTGAGGGATGGTAAAAAGATAATACTTGATATGGGGAAATGTATCGGCTGCGGTCTCTGTGTAACTAAATGTAAAACCGGAGGGATTGTATTAAAGAAGAAGAGTAAAAGGGTAAAGCCCCCGGCTAATATTGAACTTCTTTATCTTCGGATCCTCATGAGAAAAGCGGGGAAAAAAAGGATGATGATAAATATGGTGCGCCTTATGCTTGGGATGAGATTGTAGATTACACGCTAATTCACACTGTTTATTTTTATTATTATAGACAAAATACTTGACACTTTACATTGCTGTGGTAAAAACTTATACAAAAATAGAAAGTATACCGGTTTTGACAAAAAAAACTCCTTATGCGTGAACTTATGGTATTTCTGATATAATCAGGTGTGTGTTGAATTAATCTTATTATATCTGATCAGAATACCGGAAAACATATAAAATATCAGGGGGCAAAAATGCTTAATCAATTAATTGACACAAGAGATGTGAGATTTGTATTATTCGAACTTCTCCAGGCTGATAAGCTTACAGAATTTGATTTTTACAAAGATTTCGATCGCGACACATTTGAAGCAACAATAGATCTTGCTGAGCAGATTGCTGTAGACATTATCTATCCTACTGCTGAAGACGCAGAGAAAAATCCTGCTAAATGGGATCCTGAAAGCAAGAAAGTTACTATCCCTCCAACTTATCATGCTGCACTGGATGCATATTTTGAAGCAGGATTCGGAAGTGTTTATGACAATCCTGAAATCGGCGGCATGGGTATGCCTTTTGCTGTGGCAATGGCTGCCATGGAATATGCAATGGCTGCCAACTATTCACTTTTCATGTACCCCGGTCTTTCTCATGGTGCAATGGAGCTGATTGAAGAGTACGGCACAGAAGAGCAGTGGAAGCTTTATGGAGAAAAAATTCTTTCAGGGGAGTGGGGCGGAACTATGTGTCTCACAGAGGCTGATGCCGGTTCTGATGTTGGAGCCCTTAAAACCAAGGCCATCAGACAGCCTGACGGAACATTTAAAATTGTAGGACAGAAGATATTCATCTCCGGCGGAGAGAACGATTACTATCCTAACATGATTCACCCTGTACTTGCAAGAATTGAAGGTGACCCTAAAGGAACAAAGGGTATATCAATCTTTATAGTTCCAAAATATCGTGTAAATCCTGACGGATCAATGGGTGAGTTCAACGATGTTATATGCCCCGGTATCGAGCATAAAATGGGTATACATGGACAGTCCACATCCCAGCTTGCTTTTGGAGATAATGGGAATTGTGTGGGATACCTCCTTGGTGAAGAGCGTCAGGGTATGAAGATCATGTTTAAAATGATGAACCTTGCACGTATGGGTACTGCCCTTATGGGCCAGGCAAATGCCTCAACAGCATATATGCACGCTGTAACTTATGCAAAAAACAGGCTCCAGGGAGTTGATGTTACACAGATGCTTAATCCTGATGCTCCTTCAGTATCAATCAGCAAGCATCCTGATGTAAAAAGAATGCTTCTATGGATGAAGTCTCATGTTGAAGGTCAGAGAGCTCTTGTTTACTTTATGTACAACCAGTTCGATATTATGAGAGGCTCTGCAAGCGAAGAGGATAAAAAAGAGGCTAACGCTCTTATCGAAATACTTACACCAATCTGTAAGTCGGGATGTACAGATAAGGGTGTGGAAATAACATCAACTGCTATGCAGGTTTACGGCGGATACGGATACTGTAAAGATTATCCCATAGCCAGGTTTATGGAGGATTCCAAAATTCTCTGTATATGGGAAGGGGCAAACGGTATCCAGGCTATGGACCTTATGATGAGAAAAATTCTCATGAATAAGGAGCAGAAAAACTATACAGCTCTGAGAAAGAGAATTGATGCAACTGTTGCCACTGCTAAGGGTATTGTTGATGACAAGTATCTTGATCTTTTTGTTGAATCTGTAAAAGAGCTTGATGAGCTTGTTGAATTCTTCAAAGGCCAGATGGCAGGCGGGAAATTTCTTAACATTTTTGCACAGGCTACACCATTCCAGGATGCAATGTATATGGTTGCTATCGGCTGGATGCATATATGGACACTCACACTATGTCAGCCTAAGATGAAAGAGCTTCTTGGTGATGCAAAAGGTGAGGAGAGGGATAAAATTCTTGATGATAATAATGAAGCTGCTTTCTATGCAGGTAAAGTTATTTCATCTCAGTTCTATCTTGGAACAGAGCTTCCTAAATTTTTCGGAAGATCAAGGGCTATTAAGTTTAATGACGGTGCGGTAATCAAGGCAAATGACGCTATTTTTACAGGCGCTACTGCTGAGTAATTGCAAAAAAATAGATTAGTATAGCAGAAAGGGCTTCCTTTAACGGGAGCCCTTTTTTTTAAGTATGATGATAACCTTTCTCTTTAAGTTTTATTTTTTTATCGGCGCACCGCAGTTTTTGCAGTTTACAGCAGTAGCAAGGTTTTCCGTTCCGCAGTACTCACACTTTATCAGTTTGTTCTGTTCCTGTTTTACTGCTTCAACTTTTGCTTCTTCCGCTTTTTTCTCCTCTACTTTTTTGTCAGCTGCCTGCTTATCTTTAGCTTCCCTGTCTTTTACAATTTTAATCACTCTATTGATGTTATCCTCTGCTGCTTTTAAATCAGAAAGTACAAGGCCGGAGAGGGCTTCTGCATCGCTTCTGCTATTTACAGGGCTTTTCAGTTTCTCAATAGAATTATTGATAACCGATTCACCGTTGGAAATTGCCTGATCAGCACTTACCCTTTCATTATATACCATTTTAAGGGCGCGGGTTTCAATAGATTTGGTTTTAATGGACTGTGTAAGGGTCCTGATGCTGTCCAGATTTGCCATAAATTTTGTTCTCAGTAGAGAATTGGCTATGGTCATTTTATCAATTTTCGCTTTTTCCTCAGCAATTGCCTCTGCTTCATTCATTACTGCTTCAGCAGCTGATATCTGTTCCTTTATCATTTCAGCAAAGGAGGGGTATTCATAAATAAGTTCATTGGCTTTTTTTACATTATTCTCAAATGCCTTTTTCTGTGATTCCGCGGTTTTTTTGCACGATATTGTGAAAGCAAGAAGAAGTATCATGGGGATGAGAAATAGACTCTTTTTCATTTTGGCCTCTTTTATCATTGAAATTTTGTATTTTCTTTTAACGGCAATACTATATTTTAATGATAAAAATAAAGAAAAGGCAACTATTTTTAGAATGGAACGAGAGTTTTTTCAGTATTCAGTCGCTGAAATAATTAAAAAAAGTAATTTACGTCATCGTCTGCAAAATTTACAATAACAATGTTGTACCCCTGTAGCGGATTACCTTTTATTACTCTTTTTTTCTAATATTTAGTTAGACTATATGGTAATACTTTATTATCTTTTAATGAATGATGTTTATATTCCTTTAGCACATCTGCTTCAATTAAATTTTTTATTAAATTAACCTGTGCCTTTTATTTAGAATTCAAGTTTTGTGATTCAATTTTTCAGATTATATTAAAAGGAGGGTTGTCATGATAGATCTTAATAAAAAGTATACCATGTGCAGTTTCTGCGGTATTATGATTCCTACAAAAGATATTTATGTTGATTACTCCCTTGATGAATACACCGGGCTCTGCAGGGAGCATTTTTACAAAAAATATGAAAACAATATTCAGGGCTATTACCACTTAGTCCGTTTTTTTGATGAAAATGTTATTAGTGAAGATGATTTTGAAGTAAAGAGAAAACTTGAAACAGGAATACATTATGAATTCAATTTTCCTGAATCTGAATACGGGGTCTTTGATGAGGATAACAGGGAAAAGTTCAGAAATATAACCTATGGTGATATTGTAACAGAAAAGTCAAAACAGAAATTTGAGTTTATAAATCTTTTAAATACAGAGGAATTTGTTGAGGGTGTTTTTACCCTCAGGTATGACATTAAAGTTTTATTTAAATCATATCTGGAGTATCTGGAAAATCAGCTTTTTCTAACCTTACGGAGTTATTACCTGTCCATGTACAGGGAGTCTCTTGAACAGGAGAAAAGGGATACGGCACTGATCTGCTGAAAGTGCCCTCTGCTCTGATGAGAAATGCTGCTTAAATACTTTTGAGACCGGTAAGGGAGGCAGTTTTACTATGAAAAAAGTATTCATAATTGTATCATCAGTTTTTTTATTGGCAGGTGCCCTGCTTGTGGCCGCTGATATGGATTATTTATTAAGGGGAGTCCGGACTACTTACCTGCGTGGACAAACCGGGGTCGGAATTTATGATTTTACCGTGCAGGCCACCCGAACTGTATCCGCCCGACCGGGTGATCAATGGTTACTGCATCCTCAATACAATAAAATACCCTTGTCAGGCACTATTCTGGATATGCATGAACAGCTCAAAACCACGGCTTTTATCATAGCAAAAGATGGTAAAATCCTTTCGGAGTCATATTTTAATGAGGGGAGTCCGGATAGAGTTTCAGGAGTATGGTCGGTCAGTAAAACATACACAGCACTTATGATACTGAAAGCTGTTGAGGATGGTCTGATTAAAAGTATCGATGACCCTGTGTCCCTATATCTGCCGGAATGGAATATTAATCAGGAAAACACTTTAACCATTAGACATTTGTGCTCCATGTCAACCGGCTTGTTCTGGGACGAAATGGATCAAACACCCTTGTCTCTAATAGCCAAACTTAATTTTTACGACAATCTGGAGAAGTTTACCATTAACGATCTCTATGCTGTTGGAGAACCTGGAGAAAAACAGCATTACGATTCAGGCGGAATGCAGCTTTTAGGGACGCTCCTGAACCGGGTGCTTGGCGATAAAAGCATTTCACAATATATGGCAGAGAAATTCTGGCAGCCCCTTGGCGCACAAAACGATGCTTTATATATTCTTGATAGCAGTAAACACCGGAACGAAAAAACTTATGGAGGTCTGGTGGCCACAGCCCGTGATATTTCACGCTTAGGAATGGTTATTGCCAATGATGGATACTGGGATGGAACTCCAATCCTAAATTCTGCACAGATGAAAATCCTGAAAACTATTCCATATAACAACAAAACCTATGCTTTCGGTATTTGGACAGGCTTGTATATGGGGGAGCGCTTTTATTATCAGTCAGGGCATTCGGGGCAATTTTGTATCTCCTTCCCTGCGCATAAGCTGGTAATTACCCGTTTCGGTCACAAAAAGATAGAAAAACCACATTTAGAGGCAGTTAGTCCTGATGTGCCTATTTACATCGAAGAGGCCTTGCGGATAGTGAATGAGACAGAAAAGCTGCATAATCTTAATTAGTTTCAGGTTAATTATTTACCAGGAACTGATCGGTGAATAATTAACCTGTTTTTCAATTCGTTCTTTGTCTGATCTGGATTTTTTATAAATCTCATCCATCATCAATCTGCCTCCCGGCTTTTAGAATAAAAAAATCAATTGACTGTTATAATTAAAACAGAAATTCTATTCAGCTGTGATTCTAAAATTAAATCCGGGTGAAGCGGGGTATAGCTATGGCAAGAACTTTAGGTACTGTGGTGCGGGGGATAAGAGCGCCCATACTGAAAGATGGTGATGATGTTGTTGAGATTGTAATCACTGCTCTTAAAGCTGCATGGGAGAGTGAAAATTTTGAAATACGTGACAGGGATGTAATTGGTATAACAGAGTCTATTGTAGCAAGATCACAGGGGAACTATGTTACTATTGATGATATAGCTGAAGAAGTGAGAGAGAAATTTAATGGTGAAGTGGGGATTGTATTCCCCATTCTCAGCAGAAACAGATTTTCCATGATACTTAAAGCGATTGCAAAGGGGGCTGACCAGGTATTTCTTCTGTTAAGCTATCCCGCTGATGAAGTGGGGAATCATCTTATGGATCTGGAAAAGATGGATGAGCTTGATATCGATCCATATACAAGGGTGCTGACAGAGGAGGATTTACTCGGACTCTTCGGTTCCTATAAACATGAGTTTACAGGGGTGGATTATATTGAATATTATAAGGAACAGGGTGTAAATGGCAATATCACTGTTATTCTTGCCAATGATCCCAGGGAAATTTTAAAATATACTAAAAATGTTTTAACCGCAGATATACATTCAAGGATACGGACAAAGAGGCTTCTGAAAAAAGCAGGAGCAGAGATTGTTTTCGGCCTTGATGAAATATGCAGTACACCAAAGAGCAGCAGCGGTTATAATGAAGAATATGGTCTGCTTGGGTCAAACAAAGCTACAGATGACAAAATAAAGCTTTTCCCGCGAAACGGCCAGCCTGTTGTTGATGGTATACAGAAGAGGATAAAGGAAATTACCGGGAAAAACGTAGAGGTTATGATATATGGAGACGGTGCATTTAAGGATCCCCGGGGGAAAATATGGGAGCTTGCTGATCCGGTAATCTCTCCTGCCTTTACTTCAGGCCTAAAGGGGATACCAAATGAGATAAAGCTGAAATATTTCGCGGATAATCAGCTTGGTGATTTAAAGGGTGATGAAATTAATAAAGCTATGAAAGAATGCATTAAATCAAAGGATGCAGACCTTACGGGCAAAATTGAAGCCCAGGGGACAACGCCCCGGGATCTTACAGATCTTCTTGGTAGTTTGTGTGATCTTACAAGCGGGAGCGGAGATAAGGGAACCCCGGTTATTCTTATTCAGGGATACTTTGACAATTATGCGACAGAGTAGGGAGTGGCTTATGAAAAGTATTAAATATATTTTTGTATTAATTTTAATAGCATTTCTTTATACCGGATGCGGTAAAAAGATGACAGATGGCACCATGGGGGCAGGGATTGTAAAAGCCTCTAAACTTGCTTTAAGGGAAACCCCTTCCCTGGAAGGGAAAATTATAAGGTACTACGATTTTGGTACACCTGTTGAAATTGACGCTGTTTCAGAGAATAAGGAGAAAATCAGCGGGATTGAGGATTACTGGTACAGGGATAAAAAAAGCGGCGCGTGGCTCTTCGGAGGATATTTATTACGTACAGACTATATTAAAGATAAGACAGGTTACTTCAGTTCGGAAATTATTATGTGTAATGTGATTTGCGGAGGTTTTTCATGCGCCTTTCAGTTTTCTCCCTATATTATTGGAGAGTACTATGTTCTTCCGGTATATATTGAAGATTATCCTGATCCCGGCAGTCCGGAAAGGGGTGTTATTATTGGAAAGTGTACATCCAAAGATGAAAAAATTATTTTTCACAGGGCTGAGGAGATGACAGCATATGATGATGCTGGCAATATTCACAGGGATATTCTTCAGAGAGAGTTTGATACAAAATTCTTTTTCAGCAAAGACTATAAAGCAGTTTATAAAAAGCATAAAGATGAAGAGGGGGAATTTTTTACTCATGAAAATTCCGAACCCATTGAATCAAGAGCCAGTTTAAGAGAAAAATGCAGTGATAAAAAAAATAATGATGAAATATGGGTAGGAGTAAATACATTTATTCCAATGTCTATTGAGGAGATGCAGAATCGTTTCCCTCTTAAACTTTATTCAGATAATAAATAGTTTAAGAGGAATTTTATTTGTATCTTTTTTTTTCTTATGTTGTATATAATATAGGGTGATTCTTTAGCATTCTATGATAAAACTTATGTTAAATAAAAAAAATAATATCAAAATTAAATTTGCGCAGCAGATAATATCTTTTCTGGTCATTCTATTTATTTCATCTGCATATTTTTCATCTATACCGCTTGATGCAGCATTCAGCAATTCTGCTAAATCGTGCTGCAGTATTTTAGATGAAAACGATTCAGCTATTAATGAATATGCAGGTAATGGATGCTCCTGCTGCTCCGGTGTATGCAGATGCGCCTTTAAGGATAAATTGCCTGCAGATATTCCGCTCAATGGAGTTCTTAAGGTTCATGCAGCTCCCGATTTTCCGGTATACGGAGATAATTATTTTGCAGTATTTAATATTTTTGCACTGATTTTTAAAGATCCGCCTCCGGAAATTATTACAGGCGATTTCATTTCGAAAATCCCCATCTACCGACTCAAGTCCTCCATGCTTTGTTAGAATAATTCTGTTCATCTTACCGGCCCGTGAGCTATTGCGTAATAGATTATATTGTTATGATCTATCTTCCGGCGCTATCAGTGTAGTTGATTAGTCCTTTATAAAATTAATGGATTTCAATCATATGCTGAATGTTCGTTAGGGGCTGTTACATCTAAAAACTGAATAATTCTAACGAGGAAAAAATGAATAAGAATAAAAAATATATGTCAGCTTTTATGCTGATTATGGCAATAGCTTTATTGATAATCTCTGCTTCAGGATGCAGTAAGGGTGGGGATATCTCCCCGGAAAAAGTTGTTTTATCTGAAGAGGGTCTGGTCCGGTTCCCGGTGTCAGATTTTGATGACGGTAAAGCGAGATATTATCTATTTGAAAATAATGGCATCCACACCAGATTTTTTATACTGAGAAGTTCTGATGGTGTAATAAGAACTGCATTCGATGCCTGTGATGTATGCTGGAGATCGGGTAAAGGGTATGCCCAACAGGATGATTACATGATATGCCGGAATTGCGGAATGAACTTCAGGTCTACCGGTATTAATATTATTAGAGGCGGATGCAACCCCGCACCTCTTACATCGAAGATTGATGGTGAATATATTGTTATTTCAAAAACCGATCTTGCTGAAGGAGAAACTTATTTTGATTTCAAATCCGGTGGTGACAAATGACGCCTCTAACAATATCATTAAAAAATCTGATAAGAAGAAAGAGCAGATCCTTTTTTATAGTAATGGCAATGGTGATTGCCTCCGCATCATTTGTGGCTGTAAAAACATACAGCGATGTCATGAAAATGAGTATAACTCACAGAATGGAGAAATACGGCGCTAATATAATCATCACACCAGGATCGGATGTACTTGATCTCCCGTATAACGGACTGGATATGGCGCCTTTCTCAATTGCCGGTGAGGAGATAAGTGAAAAAGATTTTGAAAGAATAAAGTATATCAAGAATTACGCTAACATTGCTGCTGCAGGAGCTTCAGTATCCGGGATTACGGCAATCTCCGGTAAAAGGGTTGTTCTTACAGGGATCGATTTCAGCAAGCTTTATATACTCCGACCCTGGTGGGATCTGGCAGGTATTGAGCCGAAGCCGGGGGGGGTAATTGCCGGTGCGACTGCAGCATCAGTTCTTGGTATCAGTCAGGGGGATATGATTAAGGTAAAAGGACGATCCCTGACTGTGGAGGGAATTCTGGAGAAAACCGGTTCAGGTGATGACAACATAATTTTTACTGATTTAAAAAACGCGCAGATGATTCTCAATAAAGAGGGGCGTCTTTCGATGATAGAAATAGCTGCATTGTGCAGCGGATGTCCTATTGAAGAAATGGTGCTGCAGCTGACCGGAGTTTTCCCGCAAGCGGATGTGAGGGGGATTAAGCAGGTGATTGACAGCCGCTCTGAATATATTGATCAGGTGGAGTCAATGATATACGGAATACTATCTGTTCTCCTTATTATATGCGGACTTGTTGTTCTTACCACAATGATGAATAATATACGAGAAAGATCGGGTGAAATCGGTATATTCCGGGCAATCGGTTTTACCAGGGCGCATATTATTAAGATGATAATATCTGAGGCTCTTCTTCTCTCATCATTGGCAGGTATTACCGGGTATGCGGCAGGTATGCTGTCAGTTTATCTTTGGGGGATATTTGTACCTGCCGGGGAAGATTTTATAGTGCATTTTAATATTACCACATTATTTCTGGCGATGTTAATAACAATGGCTACAGGGATAAGTGCTGGTATATATCCTGCAATTGCGGCTTCCAGGCTCGATCCTGTTCAGGCATTGAGACATGTATAGGGGGGATTATGGTAAAAATAGAAAATATTACTAAAACATATGGTACAGGCAGCAGTGCCTTTACAGCATTGAGAGGGATATCGATCGATGTGGAAGAGGGTGAATTTCTTGCACTTACCGGCGAGTCAGGTTCGGGTAAGTCAACCCTTCTATCTGTGGCAGGGGGGATGAATACTCCATGCAGCGGGATAGTTAAAATTAATGGCAGGGATATATATGCTTTAAATCAGGAGGAGCGTTCGGTTTTCCGTAATATGGAACTTGGATTTGTGTTCCAGAGTTTTTTTCTTGTTCCATATCTGAATATTGAAGAGAATGTTATGGTCCCCCTTGCTCCGCTTGAGATATCCGGGAAAGTTAAGAGAGAAATGACAAAAAATGCCCTGGAAATGGTGGGTATCTATTCAAAGAGGGGCAATCTTCCGGGAGAGGTTTCAGGGGGGGAGATGGAGCGGGCTGCAATTGCCAGGGCTCTTGTCAATAGTCCATCACTGCTTCTTGCAGATGAGCCCACAGGGAATCTTGATTCAAAAACAGGGAGAGTTATAATGGAACTTTTTTCTGAATTCAACCGGAAAGGAATGACAATTATTATGGTTACTCACAGCAGCGATTGTGCTTCTGCTGCAGGGAGGGTTCTGAAAATGGCTGACGGACTGATTCATTAGTTTAACCGGCCCGGTTTTAGAAAAATATTAAAAAAGTAAAATTCTACTTGCCCCATTCACTTGAATGGGGTAAGTAGTTATCAGAGTATAGGAGTTTATTATCTATTTTAAAGGAAGAGCTATTATACCATGAAAGAGAAAATGAATAATGTTTATCAGTTTAAAATTACTCTGAAAGATATAAAGCCTGAAATCTGGAGACGGATCCAGGTACCTGATACTTATACATTCTGGGATCTCCATTGTGCAATTCAGGATGTAATGGAATGGTCAGATTCTCAGCTTCATGAATTTGTATTAAATGAAAAGGATGCTGATTCAATATATATTATCGCTCTTCCGGATGATGAAATGATTTACGATGCTCTTAACGAACGTGAAGAGAAAATATCGGATCACATTAAAAAAGAGAAACAGGAGTTTGAGTATCTTTACGATTTTGAAGATGGATGGGAGCATCTGGTAGTTCTTGAGAAGATACTCCCGGCTGATAATAAAAAGGAGTACCCTGTCTGTCTTGACGGTAAAAGATCATCCCCCCCTGAAAACAGCGGCGGCCCCTGGGAATATGAAGATATTCTTGAAGCATTAAAGAATAAAAATCATGAAGAGCATGGTGAAGTGGTAAGCTGGCTCGGAAAGGATTATGATCCTGAAGATTTTGAAGCAGCAGACATTCTTTTCCGTGATCCGGATGCAGTGTGGCGGGACAGGTAAGATATAGAGGAACTGAAAATTCGCCCATTTTACATGGGCGATTTTAATATAAAGTCATATTTATTTTCATCCGTTTCAAAACATCGTGAATAACGAAGGCCTATCTCAAGATCAAGATATATGTTTGATATTAAATTCTGCCTTGCGGTTAATTCAAATCCTGCTGAAGGATAGACTGTTCTGTTCCCCCCTGTTTCGCCCGTACCGTAATCAAAAAAGATGGCACCGTTAATTCTTTTAATGTATGTTAATTTCCAGATATTTGAAGATAGATTTAATATTGGGAAAACATAATCAATTCCGCCTTTATAGAGATATTCATGCCTTACCGCGTCATACCCTCTGGGGAATAGAAACATGGAAGGGAAGGCATAGTTTTCATAATATGTATTTTCAAACGCACCTGTAAGAATTATACTGTGTGATTTAATAATACCGGGGAAATATAAAGTCAGGTCACTTGAGAAAAGGCTGCCGTCGTAATCTGAATTTCCCGGTGTATGATAATAGGCAATATTTATTACCTGACCCATGCGGGGTGCAACAGCATTCATGTTGTTCTCAACAATGTGTGAAGCCCGGGCTGAATAGCTGAGGTAATTGAGAGTACCATCCCTGTTTATATCTTCATATATATAAATATTCTCATGGTCCTTATTCATTATATGTATTAATCCGCCGTCAATAGCCAGCCTTAAAAAGTTCTTGTGAATTCCTCTGGAATAATTTAACGGTAGCGATATTCTTGCACTCCCTTTAGCTTCATTCCACCGGGCGTACTCACCCTTACGTCCCGATTCAGACTCATCTTTATCAAGGAGAAGGGTTCTGCTGCCGTATCCTCCGGTCAGCGTTATTACCGGATACAATCCGCTGAATATGGCTGTTACAGCTCCGGCATTTGTATTCTCGTTGAAGTTGCGGATATATGAAACAGAAATATCTGTAGTGTGAAGAACATCCCGGGAATAAACTGAAAAATAGAATTCATTTGAGGTGGAATCGAAAGAAGGGAGCCAGCCATATACATTAACAAAGTTAAACTGAGGGTAATAGTCCTTCACTTCATATTCCACTTCCGTTATGTCATCTTCATCGGGGGCTATCCCGCTTAATTCCTGATTAACAATAGGTTGAATATCATTTATTATTTTACGCTCAAGCTTTTCTATCGGTATCCATGATGATGGATCGAGTTTTATAGATACTGCAGAATATCCGTTTATACTATAATCATTAAAGTAAAGTGTTTCTCCGTCAGGTGATACTGAAGGGTAGTAAGCACCATATGGCCTGGAAGTAATCTGGAACTTTTTCCCGCTATTAATATTTACCGCATATATATTATCTATACCTGAATAGTGTGAGCTGTAAATAATATAATCTCTGTAAAAGACCGGGGCTTTCATCTGATCATCTTTTCTATAATCAATAATGGTTTTAAATGATTCAGATTCAATGTCGAAGAGCAGAAGCCTGTTCCCTTTTATGCTGAGTGACGAAAAAGCTATACGTTCCCCATTATCAGAAAATGCAGGATCATAAATATATCCTGTATCTGTTACATCAGTTCTTTTTAAAATTTTACCATTATCAGTTCTGATTATATTAATATAATATTTCATATCCGGAGTATATTCAACTGCAGCAGCAGCTGTCCCGTCAGGTGAAAGTGCTGAAGAAATATACTTCCCTTTACTGGTTACTGTTTTATATTCTTCTGTGAGAATATCATAAATTTTCAGATTGGAGTAATTTCTGTAACCCCATCTTGCATCGGGCTGCTGCTCTCTCCATAAAATTTTACCCTGAGCAATTGAGATGCTTTTTTCAGCCATCAGGGCAGGAGTAACAGTTTCAAAGGGGAGGCGGATGATTTCACCTGTTTCACCCCGGCTATTAATTTTAACCAGCCTAATTTCTCTGTCCCGGGTAAAGTGAATCGCGGCTATTGTATCATTATCCAGAAAATGAGGGTAATAAAAACTGTCCCATTTCCCTTCTCTCTCACTGGAAATTTTATTAACTTCAGTGATATCCAATCCTGCAAGCTGCATAGCCCAGATGCCGCTGTATTGATTCATTGCATCCCTGTAAAGTTCAGTAATAGTTTTTCCGGTTTCGATTTGTAGAGAACGATCGAAGTTGTGAAATATAAAATATTTCCCCGTATTATTTAAAACCCTGTCCCACACATCTTTCCCATAACGAGTTCTTATATATGTACTCAACAGGTAGCCCAGTCTGTAAAAGTCGGAGTATGGATAAAGATCGTCGTATGAACCAAGGTACGATCTGTAGTAGGAGTAGCGTGTATCTGAAAGTTCAAGGGTTCTGTGCCAGAGTGAAAACCATGGAAGCCTCCCTCTGCCGCCCCATGTTAATGCTGTCTCCATATTTATTGCATCACCCTCCATAAACCAGGGGGGGATATAGAACATCTGGAACAGAGCGCTCCCTGTATCACCAAGGAGAACACGCCAGGTCTGTTTTCCCGGGCCCTGTTTCAGTTTATTCATCTGCACCATGTGTCTCCCTTCATGAATTGACAGGCTCTGAAACCATTCAATAGAACTGAAAGATGAAGGTGTGGTAAACCAGTGTGAATAAAAGGGGGCCGGTGCGACGAAACCGTTAGGGTCGGTGATGTTGTTTACTAAAACGATTGAAATAGGGGAAGATTCTGCTTTTATACTGATGTAATTATAATTTTCATAGTGGATCATTAGATTGGCAACACGCTGCCCCAGGGGTGTAAGCTCTTGAGGGAATATTATCTCATAGTTCCCGGCATTGATACTTTTCCACTCTGTGCCGGAAGGATTCTGCTGACTCAATCCGGGTAAAGTGCAGACTGTGAGGAAAGAGATGATTATTATCAGATAGATTTTATTCATTAGATTTCCGGATTTAATTAGGGTTGTATCTGATTAAAAGGTACATCTGAAAAAACAAGCAGTTTTTCAGATGTATCTGAACTCCGGGCTGATAGCAGTGTAATTTTGCGGGTAATGTCATTCCTGCGCATGCAGGAATCTCGTAACTTTAATTCTTTCAGGAGATTCCGGCACTACGTTATCACTTCGGCCGGAATGACAAATTTTTCCCCTTAGAATTCTATTACTACGTCCGGGCTGATACGGTTGAATCAGGTTTTAAAAAAATCAACTCTGGACTTGAGGGTTTCAGCCATGCTGAATATCTCTTCAGTTGTAGATGCCATTTCTTCCGCAGCAGATGCTATTGCCTGTGTCATGTCATTGATGCTTGAAGTGGCACGGACTATTTCCATTGTTGAAGTTTTATGCTCTGAAGTTGCATTTCTGATCTCTTCAGTTTTAGCTGTAACAGTTCCGGTAATTGAATTCATCTTTTCATTCGCATCAAGCTGTTTATCCATGAAGCCTGAAATATTGGTCATCATGCTGCTAAGGGATTCAACACCATCTATGATAAAGCCGATTATTCTGTTTGTATCTGCCGCACTGCTGATCCCTTTTTTAATTTCTGAATCATTCAGTTTTATAAGAGAATCTATCTCTTTAATACTCCCTGCGGTCTGGTCAGCAAGTTTTGAGATTTCATCTGCTACTACTGCAAATCCCCGGCCAGCTTCTCCTGCTCTGGCAGATTCTATAGCTGCATTCAGTGAGAGCAGGTTTATCTGCTCTGATATTTCGTTAATCATTTTAACAATGTTGTTCATCTGTTTTGAGCTATCATTAATTTTGGTCATACTTTCATTCATTAACCTGAGTGAGTTTTCACCGGTCATAGCATTCGAATTCATCTGTTCTGTAATTTTTTTTGATTCAGTTATTTTCATTCCCATATCTTTTATCATACCGGAAAGCTCTTGCATCCTTGAAACCATTTCAGTAAGATTATCCGATTGTATCATTGTATTGTCAGCAATGCTCTCTGTTCCGGCAGAGAGCTCTTCGGTAGTAGCAGTAACCTCTTCAACAGAGGATGCCTGGCTCTGGGCATTATCTGAGAAGGTGAGTGACGATGCTGAAAGCTCGTTGGACATTACAGTGAGTTCGTCCGATAAAGTTTTAATTCCGTCAATAACTCCCCGGATCTTTTCAACAAAGCTGTTAAAGAAACCGGAAAGTATTCCAAGTTCATCAGAAGATGTAATTTCGATTTTTCTGGTTAAATCACCTTCACCCTCTGAGATGTCCCGAAGTCTTCTGGTAAGCACATTGAGCTTAGTGATTAGAATTTTTTTCATTGCCAGGTAAAACCCTATTATGCCGATAGTTCCGACTATTGCCAGAATTAAGTGCAGGTAAAAGAATAAGTTTGAGATAAGAGTGTTTATAATGTTAGCATTTAATCCCAGAAAGAGTATCCCGGTAATTTTATCTTCTACAGTTACTATGGGCATATATGCTGTGAAGAAAAGTTCCCCCAGTATAGTGGCTTCACCATAAAAATTTTCTCCATTAATTAGTACTGTTTCAATAATCTCGTTATGTTCAAGTTTTGTTCCAGTAAGTCTTTCTCCTTCCCGTGTAATTGTGGTGGTAATTCTTTCGTCTCCATGGAATATGGTAATATCTGAGCCGAGTAGAGCCTTCTGTCTGTCCACAAAAGTATCATTTGCCAGGTTAAAGCCTATTGAGACTGCCCCAATTAGTTCACCGCCTTTGTTGAAAACAGGAGCCGCAGAACAGAGTGTATATTTTAATACTGTTCCCTCTTCAATGCCGGTAAAACTTTCCCCTTTTAATGCCTTTTGGATGGTAAGCTGATTTGCAATACTGTCTCCATACTCTTCTGGAGCATGCCCTTTCGATATTACCCTGCCTCTATTGTCCGTAATGACCAGAAGATCAAAGCCAACAGATTTCATTGTAAGTTGGGCCAACCTTGCTCCTTCATCATGCCTCTTGTTCTCAATTATATCTATCAACTGGGGGTATTCTGAAAAAAAAGAATTAGCATTCTCTGCAGTTTTATAAAGTTGCGCAATGTTGTTATTAAGGACTTCAGATTTTTTAATAATCTCTTTTTTAAAATGATCGCCAAGTGCCCGTTCTACTATCATATGCATTGAAAATAGAATAATCATAAGTATGACTATGATGAAAGCCACATTCATTAAAATAAATTTTGTTGAAATTTTCATTCTATTAAAGAAAGCTGCAATATATTTCATAAAAAGACTTCTCCAGTAAGTTGCAATATAATATTAACTAACCTTTAATAGAAATTTTTTGTCAAACAAATAGTTCGGATTTGTGGTAATAAAAAGTATATTTTTTTAATAAAGCTTGGATTTATATTCAGATTTCCGATGATTATTAGTATATTATCTCACTGTTTCACTGATTTATGAAAAAATAGAGAATCAGAGATAGAGCCGATATGAGGGCTATAAGAAGGACTATCCCCATTGAAAAAACATTGTTCATTTTATTGTGTTTATGTTTTATAAATATGATATGAGCTGCAAAATGAAGAATGCCGAAAATATTCATTATCCAGAAGATGTAATAGAAGTACTGGTCCAGCATAAAAAATATTGTTAAAAAAAGAAAAAAGTGCATCCCTGTGAAAAGGATATGGGCATTTGTTTCATCAAGCCTGTTCACAGGATAAAGCATCATCCACTCTTTGCGGTAGATTGCGTCCATCTCATGCAGTATAAAGAGGCTCAGATTCGACCAGAGTAATATTTTATATTCCATGAATCAGCCTTCGGGGTTCAGTATTTATGCTGCTCAATTAGTTTATCCTTCTCCTGCCAGAGTTCATTTATCCAGTTCTTGAACTTTTCGTGATAAACTTTATCATTAATGTAATCACCGATCAGCTCATCAGTTACCGGTATCCTTTCAATTATTACTTTTACAGATTTAACTCTGCCGCAGAGAAAGCTCCAGAAATCTTTAGGTCCTGCGGGATAAATGATTGTGATATCAAGTACCATCTTTATTTGCTGTCCCATTGTTGTGAAAACAAATCCCGCACCTCCGGCTCGCGGGGGAAGCAGGTTGGTATAAGGGGAATTCTTTCTTTTATGCTTTTCAGATGTAAACCTGGTACCTTCAACAAAATTCATGATAGACACCGGCATTGTTTTAAATTTTTCACAGGCCTTTTTGGTTATCTCTATGTCTTTCCCTTTGAGGTGGGGGTTTTTCTTTATAAATTCAGATGAATATCTTTTCATAAAAGGGAAGTCAAGAGCCCACCAGGCAAAGCCTAAAAGCGGGACCCATATGAGTTCTTTTTTCAGAAAGAACTTGAGAAAAGGTATTCTGCTGTTTAGTAATTTTTGAAGTATCATAATATCGCTCCATGCCTGATGATTCGATATTACAAGGTACCATTCATTTTTACTCAGGCCTTCAAGACCCCGGGCATCAATCTTTATTCTTATTATTAATGAAAGGCAGAGATTGTTGAATCCTATCCATATAATAGCAATCCTGCTTAGTATTTTCGTTGAAATGTACTGTGTAGGTTTAAAGGGGATAAGCCTTATAAAGGCAAAGATCAAAAGGAGGGGATACCAGAAAAGGGTGTTAAGGAATATGCAGGTAAGGCAGAAGCTTCCCCTCAGGTTGTATAAAAAAGTCATGGTCTGTCTCCAGGATGATAATCAATAAGTTATGTGAGTTTAATTAATCAACTTCAACCGGCTCAATCGATATCAATATTTTCTGAATAAATAAAGAGTGAGAATTATCAGGGAATAAATATTATATACTATATTAGTTAAATTTCAGTAATTATTCCTAAAGATATCTTTTAGAGTAATTATACTGTTTTTAATATCCCCGCCGCCTTTGGCGGCGGGGATATTAGAGCATTTTATTCCAAATAAAAGTTAAGGAATTAACATTGGTTAAATTTATACTTTTTTATAAGAAGCGGCAGATAATTCTGCCGCTTCTTATAAAATAAATACTTCCTTTATGGTTCCAGCTTCTTTATCAATAGTCTGCATAAAAGTTGTATTTGTAAAGATAGTCATCACCTTTAGCAGTAAGAACAAGTGAATTCTCCTTTTCTACTATCATTCCCTTTTCTTTAAGGTCCTTGAGAATATTCTGAAGAATTGTGGCAAGACCCTTTTGTGCTTCTTCAAGAACCTTCGAATTGGAAAGAGGCTCATTCGCTTTTTTCTTTTGAGCCTTAAATATTTTTAATATCTGCTCTTCTATTAAATTAAGATCTTCTGACATATCCTTCCCCCTGTTTTTTGTGGTCATCCTATTTTTAATATAATAATAAAAACATTTTTGTCAAAAAAATATCGTAAAAAAATCAATGTTAATTCCTAAAAATATATTTTTGTGTAAAAATAGAGAGTTTTATATCCCCGCCGCCACCGGCGGCGGGGATAATAGAGCATTTTTTAATAAAAATAAGTTTTTAAATAAACACTATAAAAAAAAGTAATTCACAGATAAAAAGCGATCTTTGCTTATGAAGATGGGTTCCGGGTATGTATGTCAGTTTTACTTCTTTATTCCGGGTCGATGACGCACCCTTACTCGAACCTTCGCCAGCTGGTGTTCAAGGAGCTGTCTCCGGCGTGGCAGAGTTATTATGCGAGAAGTGCTTAATGTTTAGTCAAAATAATCAAAATACTTTTCATATTCAGAATTAAGGAAATCAGTTATTTTCGCACCATCCTGAATTCTTTTAATTAAGCAGTCTGGTGCAATCTCTTTGCACTGTATTTGTGAGTAGTGCTGCATTTGTCCTATTTTTAAAACATTTATTTCCATTGCGTGCTTGTATGCGATATAAGAATCATGAGTAATGCAGGAATGATCCCCTTTAAATAGCAAACATGAGCTATCTTCCCTTGGTACGCCGTGCCTCGATGTAGCATTGACGATTAAAACTTTGTCTTCAGGGTCAGGGTTGGAGATTGCAAACCACAAGTGAGAATTGCCTTCGATAAAAAAAGTGCGCCCTTTCATTACATAAGATTGAGGCTTATAAATTCAGCGTTTTTATTTTGTGCTAAATTTTCAGCAGCAATGAGTTCTATTTCGTTATCGGGGACACCAACAGCTTTAAGTATTTCCTCAATAGCGATAGGAATGTTCTTCCCTTCAGGAGTTACTGCTGCTTCAGCCTGCTCCCATTTTACTTCAGGGAACAGTTCCTTGTTATGAGTTAATTCAATCAGTTCGGTAAAAGTTTTATCTTTGTGCTCTTCATAAATTTTATCGAGAATCTTTTTGTCAGCTTTACAAAGCTTGGTATATGAAAGATTGTTTGTATTTACATGTTTAATCTCATATCCATCTTTCTGGAAAAAGGTTTTCCAGTAAAAAAGCTGATCTTCTTTGATATCACCCCGGATAGTATCCTGAATTAAAGAATACAGGTTGCTTAATATGGGGCCTTTAGGAAGAGAGTAGTGCTTGTCGTTAGAAATAATAAAACCGTATGCTCTTAAGGCTTCTTTATCCGCAATATAAAGCATTTTTATTAATTTTGTATAATTTACTTTGCCACCGAATTTTTTAAGAAGGTAATCGGTAATTTGAATCATTTTGTCAATGTCAAATTTAAATGTAATCATGACGACCTCCTTTTTTAGTAAATTCTGTATTTAAAATATTAGAGTACCGGTTGAAACTATAGTTAAAAAATAACAAACCCCGGAGCACTGGCAACCGGGGAGCTACGATATATACAACCGTAGCGATGTTGTTTATATTATCGTAATTTATTTCTTAGTTGTCAACAAAAACAGCAATTAATTGTGAATAAAATTTCAGTAATTATTCCTAAAGATATCTTTTAGAGTAATTATGCTGTTTTCAATATCCCCGCCGCCTTTGGCGGCGGGGATATTGGAGCATTTTATTTCAAATAAAAGTTAAGGAATTAACATCGATAAAATTTAATCGCAGCTCCAGCATCCTCTCCAGAATCCTCAGCACAACCTCACTTTTCTTTTCCGGGAATTCATTAAATATTTTAATCAGCCGGGCCTCCCGGGGCGTGATATCTACAGTGCTGTCATTGTCGAGATCTGTAAAAAATCGGGAAAGTGGTATATTAAATATTCTGCATATAGCTTCAATCAATTCTACTGCAGGGTAGGGCATACCCGCTTTTTTGTTTAATAAAAAGAGTATAAAAGATTTGACTTTGCTCTATAGGCTTCAAATTATTAATTAGTTTATCGTGAGGAATTGAGAGAGATGAGAAAAGTCTTATATATTTTAATCGCTATTTTAATTTTCACCGGATGTGAGTTTGGCGATGATTATACCGAGCTTCACGACATTCATGCCGCACTTGGAGAGATCGTGCTTACTGATATAGATGGTCCCGTTCCTTTTGTTTCCGGCGTTTATATTGTTGATACGAACCTTCTTCTCCCTGCAACCGGGGATTATGATGTTACATCTGTCTGGGAGTCGAGCAATCAGGTGGTGGTTGCCGATGATGGTGTTGTTACCCGTCAAGCATCGGATGTGCCGGTGGAGTTAACTGTAACGGGCACTAAAGGGAGATATGGGCAGACAAGGCGGTTTTTAATAGCATCTCCTGATTTTTTGATTCATTTGCCATAATTTTATCTAAAACCTACCCAGGATTCTTTTTTTTTCTTCGAGTAAATTGAGTGCTCTTTTTAAAGATTTGTGAGCCGAAACATCTATTGAGTGGAATTGCCTGCGCAATGGTGAAAAGCTTAAAGCTGATTTTCTTACACGGTCAGCTTTTATCACTTTTTGTTCAAGGTCGTATTTGAATTTATAGAAATAGGGATGAGAAGTGTCTTTGCTCAGCTCAAGCAGTTCGGCCATCTCAATGCTGGTTACACATTTATTTTCAATACATACTGTATTCATGCCGATACCTCTTTGTTGAATATATGCTACAGTTTAATAAATAAATATAAATTGTCAACCACTTTGATCATTGTCTTTGTCTCGGGGGTTCATAAAAATAAAGAACTCGCTGCCACATGTGACAGCGAGTTCGGACAACGTACTTAACGGGTGACCGACGGGGCTCGAACCCGCAACGACTGGAACCACAATCCAGGGCTCTACCATTGAACTACGGTCACCATTTGCTGATGCATCAGAACATAAAAAAAATCATGGCTTATTGTCAAGATGTTTTTATTACGCATTCCAGCGGAAAAAGCTGATGCATCTTATAAAAAAGGTGCTTCCGGAGAAACACCTTTTATGCACGCCCGACACGATTCGAACGTGTGACCCACGGCTTAGAAGGCCGTTGCTCTGTCCAGCTGAGCTACGGGCGCATTTATTGTTTTACTATTCGGGGCGAGAGGATTCGAACCTCCGATCTCATGGTCCCAAACCACGCGCTCTACCGGACTGAGCCACGCCCCGTTGGACGAATGTCAACCTATAATACGGATGAATTGTGTCAATGTTTTTTTGAATTGATATTGACATGTTTAAATTAATCTATAAATTTAAGCATCAGTTATCCTGGAAAATATTTTTTAGAGTAGTAATGCTGTTGTCAATACCCCGATTTCTTCGGCAGCGGAGGTATTAGAGCATTTTATTTTTAATAATAGTTAAGGAATTAACAGTGAAATTTAATATAAAAATATAAGAGTAAATGATTTATGCACTTTCTTATTGTTTACGGTTCTCTTCGGCGGGGTGGGGAGTTCCATCATTATCTTTCCGGAGCGGAGTTTATCGGTGATGATTTCCTTGAGGGTTTTGTCATGCTGCAGGCGGGGAATTATCCTGTAATAAAAAAATCTGAAAATAAGGGTGATACTGTTTTTGTTGAATTATACAGAGTAAGCGGTTGTCATCTTACTAAAATAGATGAACTGGAAGGGTATGCGGGGCCGGGAATGAATAACGAATATGATAGAGTTACTGCTGCCACTCTAAAAGGGTACAGTGGATTTATTTACACTGCAGCGGAGGATTTTCCGGGGGATAATTTGAATAGAATAGGCAGTGGTGACTGGTTTAATAAGAATTAATCAATAGCTTTGATGAGGTGTTAAATGGAAGAGGGGCCCATAGTCAACAATAGTAAGTGTATATCCTGCGGCAAATGCATCGATGTATGCCCAAAGGATGTTTTTGTTTTTAACAGCGTAAATAAAATAGCCCTTACAGGGAATGACTGCATGCTCTGTTCCCACTGTTATAATATCTGCCCTGTTGATGCAATTGGTTTTGCGGAAAGCTTAAAGAGAATTGATTTTGCCACATTCGATTATAAAGAGGTGTGCGCCGGTCCGGGGGATTACTCCTGTGGTGAGATTGTGAACATTTTCCGGTCAAGAAGGAGTGTGCGGCTTTTTAAAGATGAAGCTCTCAAAGACGGGGAGATCCGTGATCTTATTGAATTTGCGGTAACGGCTCCATCAGGGAGTAACTGTCAGAACTGGCATTTTTCAGTGCTTAACGGACGTCCTAAAGTGTGGGACCTGGCTCTTGAGGTTAAAAAGTTTTTTATAAAGATTAACAGACTGGCACGGAATCCCCTGGTAAGATATCTCTCCCTTTTTTTTATGGGGAGGTCACTGCTTAATTACTACAGGGATAATTATGATTCAGTTGAGATGGCAATTAATGAATCTTCCAGGGGGAGAGATCTTCTGTTTCATGGAGCCCCTGCAGTGATAATAATTCATGGGTCCATGGAGGGGAGTACTCCTGTTGAAGATGGTACTTATGCTGCTTATAACTTATGTCTTCTGGCTCATTATATGAATATAGGGACATGCCTGATAGGTTATGCTGTTGAATCTATAAACCGGAGCAAAGAGATTAAACTGAAGCTTGGTATCCCTTTGTCTCACAGGGTTCATGCTGTAATTGCAGCAGGTTATTGTGATGTTAAGTTTGTTAAACAATCGCTTAGAAAACCTTATAATATAACTTTTCTTTGATAATAAGGACTACGTGAAAATCGGGATTTTCACCACATTTTTTTTACTTCAGTTTTCACAGCCTTATACAGGATTAGAGTCTTGTCGATTGTTTCAGCTAATGGTAATAAATGTATTTGTAAATGTTTGTTTTTTCTGATCTTAAACGATACTCTTTATCTGACAGACTTAAATGGTATATTTATAAAAAAGGCGGCACTAACGGATGACGGCGATCCGGCAGGTGACGCCTTTTTTAATGTTAGATGCCCGGGCAGCTCTATCTTCGAATAGTAATTGACAACACTTATACTTTAGAATATAAATAATTTTTTATCTGTGACAGCTATGATCAGATCATAAAAAAATTTTGGTGGAATTCAAAAATTGCGAATTAAAGATAAAGATGTATCAGTATTTATTCCTGAACTTATTATTGTGGCGATATGCTCTATTATCCCCGCCGCCGAAGGTGGCGGGTATGTAAAATAGTCCATTTTTACACTAAAATATATTTTTAGGAATTAACATTGAAGATGTATTGAAAACTGGAAAAGTTGCAGGAATGATGGAAATTAAATTATATAAGCGATATACAGGTAACTCGTGCCCCCTTCGGGGGACAGGGGGCAAAGCGAAGAGGTACTCTCGAGGGGGGAAGTATTTATTTATATCCCAAAAATCCGGATTGAGCCTTATATCATAATGAAGAATCCGGTTTTGAAATTTTCTTCTCTTGAATTGTCCGCAGAAAAAATTATTCTGTGGATGGCTTTTGTTATTCTTCTGATTTTTATTTCTATTTATAATTATCTCATAGCTCATATTCTTTTAACTGGATATGCGGTTTTACTCATACTTCTGATGTTCTCTTACTCTACTAAAATGTACAGATTTCATGATAGAAATTTTGTAATACTTCTTGTAAATGCCTTATTGATAATAGCAGTTCTTGATATATTACATGCATTCACTTTCAAGGGGATGACTCTTATCGATTTTTATGACTTCAATGTTTCTCTGCAGTTCTGGCTCGGTGCGCGTTTTCTCGAATCTATGGCTCTTTTCCTCCTGCTGCTGTTTAAGGGGAGGGATATAAATATCTCTCTTCTTCGATTTTTAATTTTCATTTCTGTAATATTTATTATTCTTTCCATTCTTGTTTTTGAAATATTTCCCCTGAGCCATGCTTATATTACCGGCGGAACATATTTTAAGATATGGGCTGAGAGAATTATTCTTCTTCTTTTCTTTGCTTCCTTTTATCTGTTATTTAAGCAGAAGGTGAGTTTTGATCCATTGATGTATCTTTCTATCATTTTATTTCTTTCTCTAACAATAGCCGCAGAGGTTATTTTTCTTTGTTTTGATGAAAATATTAATCTTGTAAGTTTTGCAGGTCATTTAATCAAGACCATGTCATATTATTTTCTCTGTAATGGAGTTTTTATAGCCGGCATAAGCAGGCCTGTTGAAAAAATTATTGCATCTGAGCAGCTTCTGAAATTCGACAGAAGAAAAATGATAAAGTTAATTAATGCCATAAACTGCGGGCTATGCCGCATCGATTTAAAAACCGGGCGGATGAGGTTATCGGGCCGATGGTTTTCTAATCTGGGATACCAGCAGGATGAATCATCCGATTATATTGATGCTTGGGAATCGCTGGTTCATCCTGATGACAGGTATGCACTTGATAATCTGAGAAGACCTGAAAGCGATATAGTTGATTATGAATTCAGAATCAAGGATTATGCAGGTGTATATGAGTGGGTTAACCTGAGATGCATCGTGATTGAGTCAGGTTTTTCCGGGGCTGACATGGAGATTTTCGGCTTCATCATTCTCATCTCAGAAAAAAAACGGTTTGAATTTGAGCTCCTGGAGCAGAAGCGGAGAGCTGAAGAGAGTGACAGACTCAAGTCAGCTTTCATAGATAATCTCAGTCATGAGATAAGAACTCCTCTGGATAGTATTATGGGTTTTTCCAGAATGCTGAAAGAGCATGTACATGATAAAGCTAAAATTGAACTATACACAGGTATTATAGGGAGCTCGTCAAATCAGATACTTTCAGTTGTGTCGGATTTGATTGATATTGCACGTATTGATGAGGATCAGTTCCAGCTTAATTATGAAAAAGTTGATTTAAATCAGCTCTTTGATGAGATGGATGAGCTCTATAAAATCCGGCTGCGATCTGGTAACAAGGGGCATATCGCTTTTAATGTGCTTAAAGGGAGAGATGGGAGCTGCGAAATTATATCTGATCATGCAAGGCTAAGGCAGATACTAAATAATCTTCTCAATAATTCAGTGAAATTTACTGAAGCAGGTGAAATAACCTTGAGCTATGAATTAAATCCAAAAGCCGTTACTTTCAGAGTTTCTGATACCGGAATCGGTATTGACGAAGAAAAGAGAGATCTCATATTTGAGAGATTCCGCCAGGGGGACGAAGGTGTAGCCAGAACTTTTGGAGGGATCGGGCTGGGGCTCTCTATTGTGAGGGAGCTTGTAACCCTTATGGGCGGGAGCATCGGCTTTGAGTCTGAACCGGATATGGGGGCTGAGTTTTATTTCACTGTTCCCCGTGATTACAGAGGGGGAACAATTTTATGACAATTAAAGATTTTAATTTTGATCTTAAACAGATACGCACATTTATGGAAGTTGTTCATGAGAAGAGTTTTACAAATGCATCACTTAAACTGAAAATAAGCCAGGCATCAATCAGTCATCAGATCGGACAGATTGAAAAGATGCTGGGTGTAAAACTGATTATACGGAACAGTCAGGATTTTGCTTTAACAAGGGAGGGGGAAATTTTTCTCACGTACTGCAATAAGTTAAAAGGTGATGTGGAGCTTTTAAAAACCGAGATTAAAGCCGGTACTTTCGGAGGAACAATTAAGATAATTGCAAGTTCAATCCCCGGAACCTACATTGTTCCATCTATAGTATCAGCTTTGAACCGGGACAGTGAAGGTTTTTATTATAAGCTTGAGGTGGGCAACAGCAGAGAGGCTATAGAAAAAATTAAGCAGGGTGATGCTGATCTTGCCATAGTTGGCCGTGAGATAAAGCATCCTGCCCTCACTTACAGAGAACTGGTGAATGATGAAATTGTTCTTATTGCTCCCTCAGATTACAAGGGGAGTATTCAGATTGAGGATCTCAGGAAAATTCCTTTTATTACACGGGAAAGCGGTTCCGGTACAAGGAATATTGTGGAGGCATATCTTAACAGGCTGGGTATAATCCCCTCTGAGCTTAATATTATTATGGAATCATCATCCTCCGAAAGCCTCAGGGAGGCTGTAATCAGCGGTCTTGGCCTGGCTTTGATTTCCTCTATGGCGATTGAAAAAGATTTAAAGCTTAAAAACCTGAAAGTAATCAAGGTTAAAGGGATGAGCATTATAAGACCTTTCTATATTGTTACTTCCAATATCAGGGCACAGCATGAGCCTGTAAGGCTTTTCCTCGAATATGCTTCAAAATATAAAAAATAGCACTATAATTTTAGAGGGAGAAACCTGTCATTCCGGCCGAAGTGATAACACAGGCAGGGAGTCATTGTAACTGCTCTGCCGGGATCTCCTGTGAAAATCAGGAGTTATGAGAATCCCGCATCTGTACTGAGCGCATCGAAGTATGTGCGGGAATGGCGCCACCCTTAAAATTATAGTGCTCCCGAATAAAAAATAGAGAGTCTTTATCTTCTCTCGCTTAAACTCTGATTAAACCACTGTGTAATCCCTCCTGATTGGAAAATGCTTTCAGCTTCAGAATTGTTGATTTATTAAATTAATGTTTTTAATAAATTACGCTTGATTAATTTTCGTTTATTGAAAATATTGATATTAAATATAATAAATAATACGTGAGGTTTTTATGGGGAATTTTTTAGCTTCGCGCAAGGGGATAATCCTTGTGGGACTGGTTATTGGTGTTATAGCTGTTACACTTCAGAAACTTGGTAATCCTGCAAATATGGGTATTTGTGTTGCATGTTTTGAACGGGATATTGCCGGTTCATTAGGTTTTCACAGAGCAGCTGTTGTTCAGTACATGAGACCGGAAATTATTGGCCTTGTACTTGGCGCATTTTTTGTTTCAATATTTACAAAGGAGTATCAGCCAAGAGCCGGTTCCTCCACAATTATCCGTTTTTTCCTTGGTGTTTTTGCAATGATAGGTGCTCTTGTTTTTCTCGGATGTCCATGGAGAGCTTTGCTGAGGCTGGCAGGGGGGGACTGGAATGCAATAGTCGGCATTGCTGGTTTAGCCGTTGGTATCGGTGCAGGTGTATTATTTCTTAAAAACGGTTATAATCTTGGAAGAACCTACAAGGTAAATAAGGCTGCAGGATGGGTTTTCCCTGCAATTATGCTTGGACTCTTTGCTATGCTTATTTTTCAGTTCAAAGTTTCTGATGCAGGCCCTCTTTTTTTCAGTGAAAAAGGTCCGGGATCTCAATTTGCTCCGGTTGCTGTAAGTATTGCTGCAGGCATCTTCATAGGCGGTATAGTTCAGAGGAGCAGATTCTGTACAATGGGGGCTATTCGTGATATAATTATGGCAAGAGATTTCCATCTTATGACAGGCGTTATTGCTTTGCTGGTTTCTGCAACTCTGCTGAATCTTGTATACGGACAGTTTAAACCGGGCTTTGAGTCGCAGCCAATAGCTCATACTGTGCATTTGTGGAATTTTCTCGGTATGGTTCTTGCCGGTCTTGCCTTTGCACTTGCAGGGGGTTGTCCGGGGAGGCAGCTTATACTTTCCGGTGAAGGTGATTCTGACGCGGCAGTCTTTGTTGTTGGAATGATCGTTGGAGCAGGAATAAGCCACAATTTTCTCCTTGCCAGCTCCCCTGCGGGAACAGGCGCATACGGCCCTGCTGCAGTTGTGATAGGGCTTGTTTTCTGCGCTGTCATAGGTTTTACCATGAAAGAGAAAATGAGTTAAAAGGAGAGTTATATGTCAAGTCAAGTAGACGCAAGAGGACTTTCATGTCCTCAGCCTGTTGTATTAACACAAAAAGCAATCAAAGAAGGGAAAACATCTTTTGAGGTTCTTGTAAGCAATGTAGTTTCAAAAGAGAATGTAATCCGCTGCGTTCAGAATAATAAAATGAAGGCGGAAGTGGTAGAAGATGGCGATGAATTTAAAATAATAGTTTCTAAATAAAGTTTTTATTTTAATGGGCTGTCTAAAAAGTAATTTACTTGTCATACCGGCTGTAGCGAAGCGAAATGCCGGTATCTCTTAGGCATGATTATTTCAGGAGTTTCCGGTATTTGCACAAATTGAAGTTGCAAAACCGGAATGACACATTCTGTCGAATCCGACTTTTAAGACAGCCCCATTAATCTTAAGAAATGCAGATTTTCCCTAATAAAATACTTGTTTTAAAACCGCAATCATAACTAATCATCATTAATATCAGAGGAATTATTTCAGGAACAGCAATTATGACAGAATATTCAGTAATTTTATTTTTTTCAAACAGCTACTCTATCTGGACATCAAAGGAGTTGAAAAAGCGCGGTATCGATCATAAAATGGTTCCAGTGCCGCGCCATCTAAGTTCAGATTGCGGATACTGCGTGAGGATAAAAAGAGATGAAACAGAATCTATCAAATCGGTTCTAATTGAAAAGGGGATCGAGTTTGATGAGATTGTTGCTATATAGATTAATATTTCAGGGTAGAGGATAACAAATGACAGATAAGATATGCAGGCCGCTGAATATTCAGCGCTTAACAGAATCTGTTACAGGTTCCGGCTGAGCTGCCAAGATAGGTCCGGAGGACCTTTTCACTGTAATTGATCAGCTGAAAATTCCCTATGATGATAATGTACTTGTGGGGAGTGACGGGAAGGATGACGCGGGTGTATACCGGGTAAATGAAGAACTTGCACTGGTGCAGACACTCGACTTCATTACACCTGTATGTGATGATCCATTTATATTCGGCAGAATAGCAGCATCAAACAGCCTCTCCGATGTCTACGCCATGGGCGGCAGGCCGGTTACTGCTATGAATATTATTGCATTCCCTACTCAGAAGTTTTCCCTTTCTATTATGCAGAAGATATTGGAGGGTGGAATATCTGTAATGCGGGAAGCCGGAGTTCAGCTTCTTGGAGGGCACAGTGTTGAGGATAATGAGCTGAAATATGGCCTCTCTGTTACCGGATATGTTGATCCAAAGAGAGTTATAAAAAATAATACAATAAAAGATAAGGATATACTCATTCTTACAAAGCCGCTGGGAACAGGTATTATTTCCACTGCACTTAAAGCTGATTTTGCTGATAAGTCTATTCTCGATGAATTCCTTGAGTCTATGAGTACTCTTAATAAAAGCGCGGCAGAGATTATGCTTAAGTATAATGTAAGCGCCTGTACTGATGTTACAGGTTTCGGCCTTGCGGGACATCTTATTGAAATGATTGGTGATTCCGATTATACAATTACAGTCAACTCAGCGAATCTGCCGCTCCTTGACGGGGCGCTGGAGAATGCTGCAATTGGATTAATCCCGGGGGGACTTTACAGGAACAGGGATTATATTGGTAACCGGTGCAGTATTGATGAATCTGTTTCCAGAGAAATGGCTGATATTATATTTGATCCCCAGACTTCCGGCGGGCTTATTATTGCAGTTCCTGAAAATGAAGCGGATATGCTCTTAAAAGAGATTATTGATTCCGGTAACAGGTGGGCCCGCATTATAGGGAGAGTGGATGCTGCGGGGAAACCTGGAATAGCGGTTCGCTGAAAATATTCTTTTCCTGAATATCCGGGCTGCTTTAAACCGGATATTTTTCCAGCAGCTTTTTTATGTTAGCCAGTGAGCTGCGGCTTGCATCTGACAGAAATATTTCTCCATTTAATCTTCCTGTTTCGATGTCTCCTGAAATATTTTTTATCAGATTAAGAGATTCATCGCTGAACCTTTCAGTTAAAAATTCCGCCTCTTTAAGGTGCAGGCTTTTCCCGGCTGAAAAGGGGAGTGCTTTTCTTAACCTGCTGAATAGCGGCGGGGAAAACTTTTTTAAAATAAGATAGATAATAAATGGTGACAGAACAATTCCATTTGTTTTTGCGATCATCAGAAAATAGCTCAGCATATGAGCACCGGTGCTGCTTCCCCATACCAGCCAGAGTATATCAGAAATAAAAAGTGCTGTAAAAAAAGTAATCCTCCCTTTTGGTAAACCGAGAGCTCCCAGGCCTGATGAAATAATTAAAACAAAAAATAAGAGAAGAAGTGTGGTACCTCCAACCAGTGAAGAGACTTTTTTTACAGCAGATGAAACTGTAGTAAGAAATTTATTTATAGAAGTAAAAAGCTCCTTTGTTTCTTTTATTGATTCGTGAAATTCCTGTATGCCGGCGCTTATTTTTTCAACCGGAGTGCTGATTCCTGAATGCCATTGTGCTGTAAGTGCTGAAGGTATGTAAATTAATAATAAAATCAGAATTATTCTTTTTTTAATATTCATAGGGGAGCTCCGGAGTAAATATTCTGTTTCCGCAATTATTTCTAAAGATATTTTTTAGTGTAATAATGCTGTTCCTGATATCCCCGACGCCTTCGGCGGCGGAGATATTAAAACATTATATTCCAAACAAAAGTTAAGAAATTAATACTGATTCTATTTTATCAGTTTAATACTCGGGAGATTATTACTGCAATCAGCTTATCCTGTCAAGTTCATTCATCAGGTCAATTGTTGAGCGCATAAATTCAAATTTTTCCGGCGGCCCTTTTATTTCATTGTCCGGCTTCCGTGATAATGAAAGAGCGTTTGAGGGGCATGCCCTGGAGCAGATTCCGCATCCTATACATTTCCCCCTGTCAATATCAACAAATGATACATCATTCATTGAAAGTGCATTCATGGGGCATTTATCAATACAGGCTTCACAGGATGTGCATTTTGTAGAATCTAAATTTAATATGTAATTGCTCTGTTTAAACATGGCCGGGTTAGGGAGCATTTTAATTTTTCGCAGTATTGTGCAGCAGTCGGGGCAGCAGTTGCAGATAGCTTCCACATTCCGGGTATCCCCTGCTGTCTGGTGAACAAATCCCAGCTCTTCAGATTTTTCCAGAACCTTCAATGCCTCCTCTCTTGTTATCCATCTGCCGAATTTCATTTCTTCAATAACATATTCAGCATAAAAATCAAAGGCAATGCATACTTCTCCATCTTTGCCGCATCCCCCCTGTGCCAGGTTGTACTGGTAATTACAGGCACACTGGAAAAGTCCGATTCTCTCCTTGGAATTAATTATAGCTTTAACATCATCAAAGGGGAGTACCATATCCTTTGTGTTAACATCTGTCATTACTGGAACAGTGCGGAGTGATCCTTTCCTGGGAATAAATCCCCCCATTATATACTTTTCAAATAGCGGGGCGATCTCCGGGTCCCTCTCTTTCCGGAATATCTGGTGTTCAAAAAAACCGTGCATAAAAGGGGCTGCAGCATAGTATCTTTTCCCCTCCTTTGTTTTAGGGAAGGTGAGACCCTTTTCGGTCATTGAATCCAGAATCTCTTTTGCTTTTACGCTATCTATACCGGCTCTGGCGGCAATAGTTTCCGGCGGTTCAAGGCTTCGTGTCATCTCTATGTAAACAGAAGCTTCCTCTTCAGTGAAAAGTCTTTTCAGTATTTCAATCTCCACACCCGACTTAGTGGGGAACATCCCCACTGAATAGTTGTCGATTTTTTCTCTAAGCTGATTGTAGATTTCCGTGGACATATTTTTCCCCTCCCTGAATTTTATTATTAAACAGTAATTATTCCTAAAGATATTTTTTAGTGCAATAATGATGTTTTCCATATCCCCGCCGCCTATGGCGGCGGGGATAATAGAGCATTTTATTTCAAAAAAAAGTTAAGGAATTAACACTGATTATTAACCATAAATTTAAAAAATAGCTCATTCCGGATTTATGGGATACAAAGGTAGTACTTCTTCGCTTTCCCCCCTGTTCCCCAAAGTTAAGCTAAGCCCCCTAAATCCTACTTCGACTAGTTAAGTACACCGCCCGGAGGGGGACTTTTAAACTCTTTTAACAAATTAAAATTTTAATATCAAAGCCTTTAAGCCCCCCTCCGGGGCGCAGACTGTGTGAGTAATGAATAAAATTTGATATTTACACAGTCTGAAATCTCACATTGTGGATTTTTTTTGTTAAAAATTTTTTGAATATATCAAATATAATCAAATATAATCAAATAGTGATATTT
>Ga0334890_1000898_pt1 | contig 46217 bp, 59 predicted proteins | sample GraSluR1_MG_3_FD_207220 | JGI IMG/M metagenome (GOLD analysis project Ga0334890, IMG submission 207220) | Sludge microbial communities from methane-producing bioreactor in Wageningen University, Netherlands - Granular Sludge_31_08-R1 | ecosystem: Engineered > Bioreactor > Anaerobic >... | reverse complement strand
TTTTGTGGGAAATTATAAAAAGTTGAAACTTATAAATATTAAAAGAAAATTATGTGATTTGTCATTTCGAACGAAAAAAAGTTCTTCTTTTGAGGAGAAATCTGCGAATTTGCGATTTTATGTTTTGAAATAATTTAATAAAAAACCAAAATGCGCAGATCTCTCCTCCAAAAAACGTCGTTCGAGATGACAGAGCGTAAAAAAAGTTTTTAGATTATGTATAAACTTCAATAACTTTTTCAAAAACCAACTATCAATCAATAATTTTTACCGACACTTTTTTACATAGATCCAATTTTTTTTCTTATTAAATAAAAAAACATAGACAAATATTTTTAATTATCTATGTTTTTTTATTTAATGTATTTTTCTATTTAAAATTGAACAAATGCTTCTTTGAAAAAATACTATATATTCCTCCGGTATGTATAAATAAAATGTTTTTATGTTCTCCCATATTTCCATTTTTTATTTCATTAATTAAACCGTACATTGCTTTACCTGTATATACTGGATCTAAAATTATTCCTTCTAGTTCTGCAAATTTTTTTATAAAATTTATTTCTTCTTCTCTCGATTCTCCATACCCTTTACCTACGTATTCGTCAATTATTTTTATTTCATCGTTTTCAAATTCAATATTTTGACTGATAATTTCAAAACTACTTTTTAAAATATTTGAAATTTTTTCTTTAAAAAATTCTTTATCAGAACTTACACTTATTCCATAAATTTCTCTATTCATTTTTAATAATTTGTTTGCTAGAAATAAACCTGCATAAGTTCCTCCTGACCCGTTTGCATGAACAATTGCATCAAACTTTATTCCCATTCCTTTTTCTTGTTTATATATTTCTTGCATTGCTTCAAAATAGCCAAATGTTCCTATACCGTTAGACGCTCCTAAGGGTATTATATAAGGACTATATCCTTCACTTTCCAATTTCTCTTTTGCTTCTTTCATAATTTCATCAATTCTTTCTTTAAATTCTGTTTTATCGATAATTTTTATTGTTGCACCTAATAATTTATTTATTAAATAATTGCCATCTATAGTTTCATTTTTTTCTCCCGCTAATATTAAATATGATTTTAATCCTAATTTTGCCGCAACAGATACTGTAGCTCTTGCATGATTTGATTGTAATGCTCCACATGTTATAAAATAATCACATTTTTTATCTAATGCTTCTTTTATAGTAAATTCTAATTTCCTAATTTTATTTCCAGAAAACTCTATTCCTGTATGATCATCTCTTTTAATATAAATATTAGTATTCATTAGTTCTTTTGAAGTTTTATAAAGTTTTTCAATTTTTGTTGGTAAATTTGCAAGCTTAATTTTTTCTGGTAATTTAATCATAAAATTTCTCCTTTCCAATTTATTTATTTTTTATGATAAAATGTAATGATTAAAATAATTTAAATTTTATGAGGTGAAATATGGGACATTATTTGTTTTGGACATTTTCTGGGATTTGGCTTATAATAGATTTTTATATTCTTGTTTTTTATACCCGTTTTTCTAACAAAGAAAATAAAGAAAGAAAATCAAAGTATATAATGATTATTTTAATTTGTTTAGGTGTTTTACTACCTACTATTATTTTTAAAGATTTTGGAGAGAATTTTTTAAGACCTTTTAATTTTTTTAGATACTTTAGTCTTCCTTTTATATTTTTTGGTTTTTCTATAAGAATTTATGCTGTTGTTTCATTAGGAAAATTTTTTTCTGCAAATGTTGGTGTAAGAAAAAATCAAAAACTTGTTAAAGATGGTATATACAAATATATCAGACATCCTTCTTATTTAGGAGAATTAATGTGTTTTACCGGAGTGGCAATAGCTTTTTTTCATCCAATTGCTTCATTTACGACTTTTATTTTTCCAGTTATTGCTTTTTTAATAAGAATAAAAATTGAAGAAAAAATTCTTGAAAAAAATCTTTCTTATGCCTATCATGAATATAAATTAAAAACAAAAAAATTAATTCCATTTATTTTTTAAAAGCTACCTTTAAGGTAGCTTTTATATTTTTTGATTTTCTATAGCGTTAAAAATTTCTTCATTTGTTTTGTATTTCTTCATTACTCCAAAAATAAATTCTAGTGCATCTTTTGGATTCATGTCATTCATAAGTCTTCTTAAAATGAATATATCTTTTATTCTTTCTTCAGACAAAAGTAATTCTTCTTTTCTTGTTCCAGATTGTTTTATGTTAACTGCTGGAAACAATCTATCATTTGCTATTTCTCTTGAAAGAATTAATTCCATATTTCCGGTTCCTTTAAATTCTTCAAAAATAACTTCATCCATTCTTGAGCCCGTTTCTATTAAAGCAGTAGCAAGCATAGTAAGACTTCCCCCTTCTCTAATTTTGCGTGCTGCTCCAAAGAATTTTTTTGGAAATGTAAGTGCTGCAGGATCTACTCCCCCACTAAGTAATTTCCCGCTTGATGGAACATATAAATTATATGCTCTAGCAAATCTTGTAAGACTGTCCATTAGTATTACAACATCATGTCCAAATTCTACTTGTTTTTTAACAAGATTTAAAGTCATTTCCGCTACTTTAATTTGATTTTTAGGATCCATATCAAAAGGTACTGCAATTACATTCGCATTCACTGTATCTTTTATATCAGTAACTTCCTCGGGTCTTTCATCTACTAGCAAAATATATATTTTTGTTTCAGGATGATTTACAGCTATTGAATTTGCTATTTCTTTAAGTAAGGTTGTTTTACCCGCTTTTGGCGGAGCTACAATCAGCCCTCTTTGACCAAATCCTATAGGAGAAAAAATATCCATAAGTTTTGAAATTTTTGGACAATCTTTGTATTCAAGATTTATCATTTTTGTTGGATATTCTGGAGTAAGGTTTTCAAAAGATATTCTATCTTTTGCACTTTCAGGCGATCTGTAATTTATTACTTCTATACGGAGAAGGGCAAAAAATTTTTCTCCTTCTTTAGGTGGTCTGACTTGTCCAGCTATTACGTCACCTGTATACAAGTTAAACCTTTTAATTTGTGAATTAGATATATATACATCATCAGGACCTTGAAGTAAAGAGTTTTCTATACTTCTTAAAAAACCATATCCATCAGGTAATATTTCGAGTATCCCTTCATAAAAAAAATACCCTATTGATTCTGTTTGTTTTCTTAAAATAGAAAAAGTCAATTCATTTTTCGTCATTTTTGAATAGTTTGTTAATCCGAATTTCCTTACTAATTCATATAATTCTTTTCTTGTCATTTGACTTAATTTAGCTAAATCAAGTGCTATTTCTTTAATTTCATCTTTCGATTGATTTTTATTATTGTCTGTCAAAGCATTCCCTCCTTTTTTAATCAGTTGGTCAGTTGGTAAGCAATCAGTTGGTTAGGAAAATCTTTTAAAAGTAGAAAGTTGGAAGCAGAAATTAGAAAAAAATATACTTCTAAAAAAACTAAAAAGTTAGTTAGTAGAGAGTTTAGTTAGCATAATTATTTAAAAATATTTTTATTTTTTATAATGGTTTGAGGATAAATATAGATAAAATAAAGTAGTGAGCAATTGAGATTTTTCTCGTACAAAAAACAATTGAGGGAAGGTATAATTTCTTCTAGAAAATAATCTGTCCGAGCGTAGTGAGTTTGCTATTTTAACATTTTTTCTCAGAGTAAATTTTCTTCTTGCACGCGTTTATTTTATCTTTATTTACTATATTTTCTTAACACAAGTACAGCTCATATAAAATCGTTTGTTTACGATACTACATTAGAAATATTTTTAATATTTTTTACTTCAAGTGTAGAAAAAGAATATAAGGGGTGGTAAAACCACCCCTTATTTATTATTTTTTTTCTTCTGTTTTTACTTCTGCTTTTACTTCTTCTTTTTTATCAGATTCAATTGGTAGAAGTTGAAATAACGACATTTCAGAAGCATCTCCTCTTCTAAAACCTATTTTCAATATTCTTGTATATCCACCATTTCTATCTGCATATTTAGGTGCTATTTCATTAACAATTTTTGCAACTAATTTTCTGTCATTAAAGTTTTTATTTATTTCTCTACTTAACGCCATTTTTACCGTAGGATCTTCTGTTTGACTTGCTTTAATAGCTTTTGTAAGCATTTTTTCAACTACAGGCCTAACAGTTTTTGCTTTGGCAGTTGTTGTAATTATACTTCCTTCTTCAAACAAACTTCTAGCCATATTTTTTAATAAAGCGTTTCTATGAGTTGCGTATCTATTTAGTTTATTTCTTTTAACTCTATGTCTCATTGTTCAGAGTTCCTCCTTTCGTTTTCGTGAATCTCATCATAGTCCACTCCAAATTTGTCTTTTATTTCTTTCATTATTTCATCAAGAGATTTTTTACCAAAATTTTTAATTTTCATTAATTCATCAGGTGTTTTGGCAAGAAGTTCTCCTACAGTATTTATTCTTTCTCTTTTTAAGCAATTTTTTGCCCTTTTAGTTAAGTCTAAATTGTCTATAGGATTATCTAAAATTTCAGAAGATATCCCATATAAGTTTTTATCGTTTTCTTCATTTTTTTCTTCAATAGAAAAGTCTGTACTCGTATCCTTGACGGGTTCAGAACTTTCGCTGCCCGGTAAAATTTTTAATAATTCTTCAGAAATAAATCTAAAGTGTTCTATTAATATTTTAGTTGATTCTTTTAGTGCTTCTTCAGGCGTTATATTCTTTTTAGTCCAAATTTCAAGAATGAGTTTGTCATAATCAGTCTTTTTACCCACACGAATATTTTCGGTTATATAATTAACTTTTAATATAGGACTGAATAATCCGTCAATATATATGTATTCAATATCATTTTTATGCTCTAATTCTTGAGATGTCACAAATCCTTTTCCAACTTCTGCAAACACTTCAAATTCTAAAGATATATCTTTAGTTATAGACGCAATTTTCATTTTAGGATTAGCAATTTCTATACCTTCTGGTGTTATTATATCTTCAGCTAATAAATCACCTATACCTTTTTTAGCAACCTGCAAAATTATAGGTTCTTTTATGTTAACTAGCTCTTTCATATCATGAATTTTCAATTGAACTTGTTTTAGGTTCAAAGACATTTCAAGCAAATCTTCTTTAACCCCTTCAACAACATCAAACTCATGAAGCTTTCCAGGTATTCTCAATCCTGTTATTGCAAGTGCTGGTATTGAAGAAAGCAAAACTCTTCTTAAAGCATTTCCAAGAGTAATAGCATAACCTCTTTCAAGTGGAAATAGAGTAAATTTACCATAATTATAATCTTGTTCTTGTCTTTCTTCAATTATTTTAAATTCTTCAGGTTTATTTATTAATTCCATATTTATCCCCCGATTTCTTTATCGGAGCACACCTCCTTTCCTATCTTTTATAGCTTGGAGCGAGGTGATCCTCGTTTTTATTTTTTCGATTATTTCGAATAAAGCTCGATAATCGCTTGAACATCTACCGGTACATCCATTTCTTCAATCTTAGGCATTCTAATAAATGTTCCTTTATATTGATCTTTATCAACACTCAACCATTCTGGAATACTTCTTTTACTATCCGCTAATTCAAGCCCTTCTCTTACTTGTTGAATTCCTCTGCTTCCTTCTTTTATTTCAATAACAAATTCTGATTTAACTCTAAATGAAGGAATATCAACTTTCTTTCCATTAACTAAAACATGCCCGTGTCTAACCATTTGTCTTGCTGTTCTTCTGTTTACTGCAAATCCCATTTGATAAATAACAGTGTCTAATCTGCTTTCAAGTATCTGCATTAAAACTTCGTCTGTTCTTTGTCCTTGTTTTTTTGTTGCTTCTTCAAAATATCTTCTGAATTGTTTTTCAAGAACACCATAAATTCTTTTTAAAGCTTGTTTTGCTCTTAATTGCAATCCGTATTGAGTAATTTTTTTCTGCTCATGTCCATGTTGACCAGGTGCAAAATTTCTTTTCACAGCTGAGCTTTTCTCTGAATAACTTCTTTCGCCTTTTAAATATAAATTGAAACCTTCACGTCTGGAAAGTTTTTCAAGTGGTCCTCTGTATCTTGCCATTGCTAATTACCTCCTCTTTACTTTTTCTATTAGAATCTTTTCTTTTTAGGTCTGCATCCGTTATGAGGAATAGGAGTAACGTCTCTTATCGCTTCTACACTTAAACCTGCTGCCTGCAATGATCTTATAGCAGATTCTCTTCCTGAACCTGGTCCTTTAACCATCACATCAACTCTTTTAACTCCTAATTTTAATGCTTCTTTTGCAACTTTATCAGCAGCTAATTGTGATGCATAAGGAGTACCTTTTTTTGCCCCTTTAAATCCTGTATTTCCACCGCTTGACCAAGTTATAACTGCACCCTGCATATCTGAAAGAGATACTATCGTATTATTAAAGGTCGACTGTATGTGCACTACACCTTTTTCTACGGCAATTTTTTTCTTTTTTGCTTTAACTTTCATTTTCTTTTTTGCCATTTATTTTGACCTCCTAATTTATCTTTTATTATCTTTTTCTTATTTTTGACTGTTTTGGACCTTTTAGAGTTCTCGCATTAGCGTGCGTTTTTTGTCCTCTTACTGGCAATCTCGCTTTATGTCTTTTTCCTCTATAGCATCCAATTTCAATGAGTCTTTTTATGTTTCTGTTTACTTCTTGTTTTAAATCTCCTTCAACCTTATAATTTTCGTTTATATGATGAGTAATTTTAGATATTTCATCATCTGTTAATTCTTTTGTTTTTTTGTATGGATCAACTTCTGTAGCTGTAAGTATATCCATAGCTGTTTTGTAACCTACTCCATAAATTTCTGTTAATGCAATATATAACTTTTTATTATTAGGAATTTCTACTCCCAAAATACGTGCCATTCCGTTTCCTCCTTTTTATCCCTGTCTTTGGTTATGTTTAGGATTTTTTGGACATATCACCCATACTCTTCCTTTTCTTTTAAGGACTCTGCAGTGTTCGCATCTCTGCTTCACTGATGCTCTAACTTTCATTTTAATTCCTCCCTTAAATCTTAAATGTTTTCGCCTTCCTCTTCGTCAATTCTTTTTATCTTTTCTCTTCTTACGATTCTACCTCTATTTAAATCGTAAATAGATACTTCAACTGTGACGTTATCTCCTGGAAGTAATCTTATAAAATTTTTTCTCATTTTACCTGAGATATGTGCTAAAACTTCATGCCCGTTTTCAAGTTGTACTTTAAAATTTGCATTTGGAAGAGTTTCCTTTATCTTCCCTTGCATAATTATTACATCTTTCTTTTCAGCCATTGTATCCCCCCTTTATTCAGGGTAGCTATTTTAATTTTGTGAGTATTTCCGGTCCGTTTTCCGTAATTAATACAGTATGCTCAAAATGAGCGCATTTGCTTTTATCTACTGTAACTGCAGTCCAACCATCTTCTAAAATCTCTAATTCATAATCTCCCATACTTACCATTGGTTCAATTGCAAAAGTCATATTTTGCCTTATCTTTTGCCCTCTTCCAGAAAAACCATAATTAGGTATTTGTGGAGATTCATGAAGTTTCCTTCCTACTCCATGACCTACAAAGTCTCTGATAATTGAAAAACCATATCCTTCAACATGAGTTTGAATCGCATTACTTATATCACCAATTTTATTATCTTTAATAGCTTTTTCAATTCCAATATACAAAGATTCTTCAGTCACTTTTATTAACTCTTTTTCTCTTTGTGTTAAATCTCCAACATAGTAAGTTCGAGCACTATCAGCAATATATCCGTCAAGCGTTATTCCACAATCTACAGAAATTATATCTCCACTTTTGAATATTTTACTTTTTAAGGGAAATCCATGTATTACTTCTTCATTAATCGACAAATTAATAGCATAAGGATAACCATTATACCCTTTGAATGTTGGCACTCCACCTGAATTTTCTATATACTTTAAACAAAATTCTTCTAATTTATCTCCAGTATTTCCCTCTTTAATCATTGAAGGAACCAATTCGTCAAGAAGACGGGCAAGTTTTTCTCCAGCCCGTCTCATCTTTTCTATTTCAATTTGCGTTTTAACTATTATCATTAGATGAAACTCCCTGTAATATATTAAACATTTTTTTTGTTACTTCTGCAAGTTCTCTATTGCTATTTATTGTAAAAAGTATGTTATTTTTCGAATAATATTCTATTAACGGAGAAGTGTTTTCTTTGTAAATTCTAAATCTGTCTCTAATAATTTTTTCTTCTTTGTCATCTGCCCTATTTGATAACTCAGAACCACAATTGTCACAAATATTTTCTTTTTTTGGTTTTGAAGTTAGACTATTATATATTGTTTGACAATTAGGACATACTATTCTACTCGTAAGTCTTTTTACAATTTCTTCTTCATCAATTTCAAATAAAATAACTGCATCCATTTTTTTGTTCATCTTTTTTAGTTCTTCATCTAAAAATTCTGCTTGAGGTATAGTTCTTGGATACCCATCTAATAAAAAATTTTCGTGAAGATCTAAAACATCTTCTTTTATTAGTTCATTCATTATTTCATCAGTTACTAATTCCCCTTTTTCAATGGTTTCTTTAACCTTTTTTCCCAATTCATTACCTGTTTTTACAGCATCTCTCAATATATTTCCTGTAGAAATATGAGGAATTTGATATTTTTCTACGACTGCTTTAGCATTTACACCTTTACCAGCACCCGGAGGACCTAAAAATATTATTTTCAACTAGGATTACCTCCTTCCTCTTAACTTCCCTTTCTTCATAAAACCTTCATATTGCCTAACAATCATATGCTGTTCCATTTGTTGTAATACATCAAGTGCTACCCCAACTGCAATAAGTGTACTTGTACCACCTATCCATATTTCTGTTCCTGCTCCACTTCTTATTAAATAAGGAAGTAATGCAATAACTACAAGGAATAACGCACCTATACATGTAACTCTTGTCATTACAGATGAAATATATTTAGTAGTAGTTTTACCTGGTCTTAATCCTGGAATGAATCCACCGTAATTTTTAATGTTTTCAGAAACTTCTTCAGGATTTAATACTACAGAACTGTAGAAAAAAGTGAAGAAGAAAACTAATATTCCATATAACACCAAGTATAAAGGTGATCCTATTCCTAAAATTCTTGATGCGGTTTCATTATTAAGAACACCTGTTATCATAGTTGGTAAGGTCATAATTGCAGATGCAAAGATTACTGGAATTACTCCTCCGCCATTAACTTTAACAGGTATGTACGTAGATTGACCTCCATACATTTTATTTCCTACTACTCTTTTTGCATATTGAACATTAATTTTTCTTTCAGATGTTTGAACAGCTACTACTGTAATTATAATAACAATAGAAATAAATAATAAGAATATCCATTCGATAGGAGTCATTCCCACAAAAGCTTGTGCTGCATAAGTTGGATATCTTGACACTATTCCAGCAAAAATCAATATTGAAATTCCATTTCCAATTCCTCTTTCAGTAATCATTTCTCCTAGCCATAATAAAAACATTGTTCCTGCAATTATTGATGTCGTTGATAAAAGAATGAAAACAAAAGAACTTATTGATTGTGCACTGTATGAAGCTGCTGCCATTGACAAAAATAACCCTTGAATCAATGCAAGCACCATTGTTAACTGTCTTGTTAATCTTCCAAATTTTTTCTTCCCTGTTTCTCCTTCTTTAAGCATTTCTTTTAATGAAGGAATAACTGATGAAAGAAGTTGTAAAATAATAGAAGCGTTAATATACGGAGTTACACTTAATACAAATATTGAAAAGTTTTCTAAAGCTCCTCCAGAAAAAACATCGAAAAATCCTATAAATCCACCTGCAGCTCCTTGTTGTACTCCACCAAGTGCCCCCTGCCAAGCCTCCATATTAATTCCAGGAATAGGAATAAAAATACCTATTCTAAAAGCTATCAAGGCTATTAGAGTGAAAATTACACGATCCCGGAGTTCCGGGATCTTTACAATATTTCCAAAGGCTTTAAACATTATTGAATCACCTCTACATTACCACCTGCTGCTTCTATTTTTTCTTTAGCAGACTGTGAAAAAGCATGTACCTTTACAGTAAGAGGTTTCGTCAATTCTCCTTTGCCTAATACTTTTATTCCATCATTAACATTTTTTATTATTTTTTTCTGAAGAAGTACTTCAACAGTTACCACATCATTAGCTTCAAAGAAGTTTTCTAAAGCTGATAAATTTATTATTGTGTGGATTGTTTTGAAAGGACCGTTTGTAAATCCTTTTTTTGGTACTCTTCTATATAAAGGTGTTTGTCCACCTTCGAATCCAGGTTTAACTTTTCCTTTTCCTCTAGCACCTGCCCCTTTATGTCCTCTTCCTGAGGTTTTACCGAGACCTGAACCAGGACCTCTACCAAGTCTTTTCTTTTTTGTTCTTGAACCTGGTGTGGGTTTAAGTTCTTCTATTTTAAAATACATTACGGCTTACCCCCTCACTCTGTTATTTCCTCGACCGAAACGAGGTGATGTACTTTTGTTATCATTCCGCGAATTTGACTGTTATCTGGTTTTATTGTTTCTTTATCTTTTTTTGTAAGTCCAAGAGCATCTAATGTAGCTAACTGTCTTTTATTTTTTCCTGCTCTTCCTCTAACTAATTTTATCTTCAAGTTTGCCATCATTATCCCTCCCTGTGAGCACCTTGGAATAATTGTTTCACAGAGATATCTCTCAACTCTGCTATTTTCTTAGGACTTTTTAAACCTTTAAGTCCATTCATTGTAGCATTAGCTGCATTTAACACATTATTTGAAGAGAAAGATTTACTCAAAATATTATGTATACCGGCTAATTCAACAACTGCACGCACTGGTGCTGAAGCTATAATACCTGTACCTTGCCCTGCAGGCATTAATAGTATTTTTGAAGCATCATGTCTTCCTAAAATTTCATAAGGAATAGTTCCATTTTTTACAGGAACTTCTACAACATTTTTATGCGCACTTTGTATTGCTTTTCTAATTGCTTGAGGAACTTCAACAGCGTTTCCTATACCAACGCCAACTTTACCTTTCTTATTTCCTACTACAGCTACTGCTCTGAAAGAAATATTTTTTCCTCCTGTAGTAACTTTTGAAACTCTTCTTATCTCAATTATTTTTTCTTCGAATTCCGGAGCAACATCTGTTGCTCTAACATTTTGATTTTTCATTTATTTGCCAGCACCTCCTAAAACTCAAGTCCTGATTCTCTTGAAGCATCTGCAAGAGCTTTAATTCTTCCATGATATTTATATCCGGATCTATCAAAAGCAATTTTTGATATCCCTTTAGCTTTTGCTCTTTCCGCTACCAACTTACCTACTTGTTTTGCCGCTTCAATATTCCAGGTTTTTTCGATTTTGCCTTTTAATTCTTTATCATTAGTAGAAGCTGCTACAAGCGTTGTTGCGCTTTCGTCATTAATTATTTGAACATATATATGTTTTTCACTTTTATATACACACATTCTTGGCCTTTCTTCAGTTCCGGATAATTTTTTTCTTATTCTTATTTTTCTTTTTAATCTTAATTCATTCTTATTTTTCTTTTTAATCATTTGAGCGTCAGCCCTCCTTGCTTAGAGACTATACTTTTTTACCTTCTTTTCTTATAATTACTTCATCGATATATTTTACACCTTTTCCAGAATATGGGTTTGGTCTTCTATAGTTTCTAATTTTACACGCCAATTCTCCCACTTCATATTTATCTATTCCATGAACAATTACTTTGTTTGGTGTAGGAACTTCTATTTGCATACCATTAGGTGTTTCTACTTCAATCGGGTTAGAATAACCTAAATTCAACACAAGTTTATTACCTTGTAAAGCTGCTCTGTAACCTACCCCAATAACTTCAAGTTCTTTTTTAAAACCTTCTGTAACTCCCGTGATCATATTTCTGATCAGTGCAGTATATGTTCCTCTTAAGGCTGTATTTTTCTTTAAATCCGATTTTCTTCTTATAACTTCTTCATTTCTTAAAACCATCAATTCATTATCTTTTATTTCAACTTTAACGTCATTTTTCATCTGTAATTTTAATTCGCCTTTTTTACCTTTTACAGTTACAAGATTTTTTTCGACGTTTAATTCCACTGTTTCAGGTATAATCGTTGGTTTATCTGCTATTCTTGACATTATCGCACCTCCTTACCATACATAACATAGAACTTCGCCGCCGACTTTCATGTCTTTAGCTTCTTTATCTGTTATTACTCCTTTAGAGGTAGAAATAATAGCTATTCCTGTTCCACCTTTAACTGAAGGTATTTCTTCAGAATTCACATATACTCTTCTTCCGGCTTTTGATACTCTAATAATTCCTTCAATAACTTTTTCTCTTTCTCTTCTTGTTCCTTTGTATTTCAAATTAACTTTTAAAATTCCTTGTTTTCCGTCTTCTATAAATTTATAATCACTTATAAATCCTTCTCTCTTTAAAATATCAAGAATTGATTTTTTTAAATTAGAAGCAGGAATTTCTACACTTTCTTTGTTTACCGAATTGGCATTTCTTATTCTTGTGAGCATATCTGCAATCGGATCACTCCACATAAATTCCCCTCCTTACCAACTTGCCTTTTTAACACCAGGCAATTTTCCTTCTAGTGCCATTTGTCTAAAACATACTCTGCATAATTCAAATTCTTTATAAACTGCTCTCGGTCTTCCACAAACTTTACATCTTGAATATTCTCTTGTTTTATATTTTTGAGTTTTTTGCCATTTTTGTACAATACCTTTTCTTGCCATTTGTTATTATCCCTCCAATCATGCCCTTTTGAATGGGAATCCTAAACCTTCAAGCAAAGCTTTTGATTCTTCATCGTTCGTAGCAGTAGTAACAATCGTTATATCCATCCCTTGAGTTCTATTAACATCATCCGGTCTCATTTCAGGAAATATTATTTGTTCTGTTAGTCCGAAAGTATAATTACCTCTTCCATCAAATGAATTCGCTGGTAACCCTCTAAAATCTCTTATCTTTGGCAAAACTATACTTATAACTTTGTATAAGAAGTTATACATTCTTGACCCTCTTAATGTTACTTTAACTCCTATTGGCATTCCTTCTCTAAGTTTGAAATTTGAAACACTCTTTTTTGCCTTTATAACAACAGGTTTTTGCCCTGCAATTAAAGCTAATTCTTGAGCGTGTTTTTCAATTATGGATTTATTTCTTGATGCTTCTCCTACACCCATATTTATTACTATTTTTTCAACTTTGGGTACTTCAAGATCATTCTTAAATCCAAATTGTTTTTTCATTGAAGGAATAACATTTTCTTTATATCTTTCTTTAAGTGGTGTATATTTAGTCATTTTTTACTCCTCCCCGTTACACTTTATCGATGATTTCATTGCATTTTTTGCAAAATCTCACTTTTTTTCCATCATCGAGTGTTTTGTATCCTACTCTTGTAGCACTTCCGCAATTACTGCATACAACCATAACTTTAGCTGCATGCATCGCAATAGGTTGTTCAATAATTCCGCCTTCTCTCATTTGTTGAGTAGGTCTCTGATGTTTTTTAACAATATTTATGTTATCAACAACAACTTTATTTTCTTTTGGCATTACTCTTAATACTTGTCCTTTTTTCCCTTTGTCTCTTCCAGAAATTACTTTTACTGTATCATCTTTTTTTATTTTCATTGTCTACCCACCTCTTTACCATACTTCTTTTGCAAGAGAGGCTATTTTTGTGTAACCTTTTTCTCTGATTTCTCTTGCAACTGGGCCAAAAACTCTTGTACCCACCGGTTGGTTGTTATTGTCAATCAAAACTGCAGCGTTATCATCAAATCTTATATAAGAACCATCTTTTCTTCCAACTTCTTTTTTAGTTCTTACAACTACAGCTTTAACAACTTGTCCTTTTTTTACGTCTGTATGAGGTAACGCTTCTTTTACAGAACAAATTATTATTTCTCCTACTGTTCCTGTTGATTTGTGAAAACCACCAAGAACTCTTATTACTCTTAATAGTTTTGCTCCAGAATTATCTGCGCCTCTTAAATTACTTTCTACTTGTATCATGCTTCTTCACCCCCAGCAAGAGCTTCCACATCTTCGGGTGTTTCACTTATATCTTCAAATTCGTTTGTTTTTACAATTCTTAATAATACAAAAGCTTTTGATTTAGAATATGGTCTTGATTCTTCAATTTCAACTATATCCCCAATTTTTGCTTCGTTATTTTCATCGTGAGCATGATATTTACTTCGTTTTTTAATATATTTTTTGTAAACTGGATGTTTTATTAAATCGTTTTTTTCTACAGTAATAGTTTTATCCATTTTATCACTAATAACTTTTCCAACTATTCTTTTTCTTGGCATCTCTTATTACCTCCTTATGCCCAATTCCCTTTCTCTGATGATCGTCTTAATTTTTGCAATATCTCTTTTTACTTGTTTCACATTTGCTGTATTCTTTAAATTTCCTATTTCAAGTTGAAATCTATATTCGAATAATTTTTTCTTTGTTTCTTCCAATTTAACCATTAATTCCTGATCTGACATTTCTTTAAATTCTGATGCTTTCATTATTTTTCACCCCCTATTTGATACCTTGGAACGATCTTCGTTTTTACAGGGAGTTTTGTTGCAGCATAACTAAGGGCTTTTTTTGCTAAAGCTTCGTCTACACCTCCAATTTCAAACAACACTTTTCCAGCTTTAACAGGTGCTACCCAACCTTCAATGTCTCCTTTTCCTTTTCCCTGTCTTACTCCAATACCTTTAGATGTTTCTGATTTGAACGGAAATATTTTTGTCCATATCTTTCCGTTTCTTTTTAACGTTCTTACCATTGCTAATCTACACGCTTCTATTTGCTGTGAACTTATATGGTGGGTTTCAAGAGTTTTTAAACCCCATTCTCCAAAATGTACTAAAGAACCACCAGCCGCTTTACCGCTTAGCTTAGAACCTCGCTGAAGCTTTCTATATTTAACTCTTTTAGGCATTAACATTATAATTTACCTCCCTTGGTTCAAAGTTTAACTTCGCCTTTGTATATCCAGACTTTAATTCCAATTGTTCCATATTTTGTTTGGGCTTCTTGTGTAGCGTAATCTATGTCTGATCTTAAAGTTTGAAGAGGCAATCTTCCTTCCATATACCATTCAGTTCTTGCTATATCTGCTCCACCCAATCTTCCGGAAACCATTACTTTAATTCCTTTTGCTCCTCTTCTCATAGTGTTAGAAATAGCTCTTTTCATTGCAACTTTATGTCCAACTCTTCTGAGAATTTGTCCCGCAATATCTTCACCTACAAGTTTTGCATTTAAATAAGGATTTTTCACATCATTAACGTACACTTTCACTGCTCTATCGTTAATCATTTTGCCTAACTGTTCTCTTAACAAAGTAATTTCTGATGCTTTTTTTCCTATAACCATACCAACTCTTGCAGCAAATATATCTATTTTAACTAACGAATCACTTGGTCTTTGAATATCGATTTCTGCAATTCCAGCTTTATCATATTTTCCAGTTATATGTTTTCTAATTTTTTCATCTTCGTGTAAATATTCTGAATAATTTTTTTCATTAAACCATGTTGATTTCCAAGGCTTTGAAATTCCTACCCTAAATCCATATGGATGTACTTTTGAACCCACAGATTTCACCTCACTCTTATTGTTCTAAAGACGGATCCTTAACAGTTATTGTTATATGAGCCATTCTCTTTTGTAAAATATCTGCTCTTCCTCTTGATCTTGCCCATAATCTTTTCATTCTTGGTCCTTCGTTTATCATTATTTCTGAAACGATTAAGTTTTCTGAATTTAATCCGAAATTATTTTCAGCATTTGCAATAGCTGACATTAATACTTTATAAATAAGCCTTGCTGCTTTTTTAGGACTAAACATAAGAATTTGAAGAGCTTCACTTACTTTTTTCCCTCTTATTGCATTTGCTGTAGATCTACATTTAGAAGGAGAAATTCTCAAATATTTCGCAGTAGCTGTCGCTCCCGTTTTTGGTTTCGCAGCTTCCTGTTCTTTTCTCAATTTATGAAATACTGATCTTTTTAATCTTCTGTCATTTTGTTTTCTTGAAAGTTCTGTTGACATTACGTTCCCTCCTTATTTCATTTTTCCTTTTGCTGCTTTTTTATCAGCGTGTCCTCCGAATCTTCTTGTTGGAGAGAATTCACCCAATCTATGCCCTATCATTTGTTCGGATATGTAAACTGGAATATGTTTCATTCCATTATGAACTGCCAAAGTGTGCCCTATCATTTCTGGTATTATCATTGAAGCTCTAGACCATGTTTTTACGACCTTTTTTTCGCCTTTTTCATTCATCATTCTTATCTTTTTTAGAAGGCTGGGGTGTATATAAGGTCCTTTTTTACTCGATCTTCCCATTTTTCAAAACACCTCCTGTTATTACTTACCTTTTCTGCCTCTAACAATATATTTATCTGATTTTCTTGCGCCTCTTCTAGTTTTATAACCTTTTGCTGGAGTTCCCCATGGTGATCTTGGAAGATGTCCTTTACTTGCTCCTTCTCCTCCACCCATTGGATGATCTACCGGATTCATAACCATACCTCTTACTTTAGGTTTCCAACCCATCCATCTTCTTCTACCAGCTTTACCGTGTACTTCATTTGCATGATCTTCGTTTCCAACTACTCCTATAGATGCCATACAAGTAATTCTAACTCTTCTTAATTCTCCAGAAGGCATTTTAAGCAAAGCATATTTCCCTTCTTTAGCCATAAGTTGAGCGTATGTACCTGCAGATTTAGCTATTTTACCACCTCTATTTGGTTCAAATTCAACATTATGTACTAAAGTACCTAAAGGAATATTTTCTAAAGCCATTGCATTTCCTGGTTTAATTTCTGCATTAGGACCGCTTAAAATTTTCGCTCCTACTTGCAATCCCTTTGGTGCAAGTATGTATCTCTTTTCTCCATCAACATATGTGACTAAAGCTATTCTTGCAGTTCTATTAGGATCGTACTCAATTGTAGTAACCGTACCAGGAATATCAATTTTATCTCTTTTAAAATCAATAATTCTGTATTTTCTTTTATGCCTTCCGCCTCTGTGTCTCATAGTTACTCTTCCGTAATGGTTTCTTCCAGAGTGGTTTTTTAATTCGGCAAGAAGACTTTTTTCTGGCTCTACTTTCGATAAGTCCGATCTATCTACAATTACCATCGTTCTTCTTGATGGTGTTGTAGGGTTAAATTTTTTAAGACCCATTATTATTCACCTCTCAATTATTACTATTACATATTACCTTGTAATTCTTTAATAACGTAACCTTCAGCCAATGTAACTATCGCTTTTTTCCAATTTCTTTTATATCCTTCAAATCTACCCAATCTTTTAGGTTTACCTTTTACATTCATTATTCTTACAGCTGTTACTTTTACATTAAAAAGCACTTCTATAGCATCTTTTATTTCAGGTTTAGTAGAATCTTTTGAAACTTCAAATGTATATTTTGATTCTGCCATGAGGCCATAAGACTTTTCAGTAAGTATCGGCTTTACAACTATATCATAAGCTCTCATTTTTTCCATTAGCCGAGCACCTCCTCAATTTTTGAAACGGTGTCTTTTGTTAAAACTATCTTTTCATTGTTTAAAAGATCAAAAACATTTAAGCCATCAATGTTTGTCATTCCCTGATTAGGATTGTCTACTATTAAAACTTTCACTCTTGGAAGATTTCTTGAGGATAACTTCACATTTTCATAAGCTTCTGTTTTATATGGTAAAACAAATAGTGTTTTGCTTTCTTTTAAACCTAATCCTTCAATAACTTCTTTAAAACTTTTAGTTTTAACTGTTTCGAATTTTATATCTTCAAGAATTATAATGTTTTTTTCATGAAGTCTTAAACTTAAAGCTGATCTTAATGCAAGTCTTTTCATCTTTTTGTTCAAGCTTTTGTTAAACTCTCTTGTTCTTGGACCAAAAATTACTCCTCCAGTTCTGAATAAAGGAGATCTTATTGAACCAGCCCTCGCTCTACCTGTACCTTTTTGAGCCCAAGGCTTTCTTCCTCCACCTCTAACCTCAGCTCTTGTTTTTGTATGAGCTGTTCCGGCTCTTTTGTTTGTCATCTGCATATCATAATATCTGAACATCACATCTTGATTCGGTTCGATATTAAATACAGATTCGTTCAATTCAATTTCGCCGGTCTTTTGACCTTTTAAATCAACTATATCGTACAATGCCATTTCTCTTCGTCCTCCTTATAACGTTTTCGGGCGTTTATATATTATTTTTTTATCGCTTCTCTTACTATTACGAAACCGCCCTTGCTTCCTGGAACTCCACCTTTAACTGCTATTATGTCATTTTCGGCATCTATGTATATAACTTGAGAATTAAGAACTGTTATCCTTTTGTTTCCGTACTGTCCAGCCATTTTTTTGTTTTTGAAAACTCTCGCTGGATATGATGCGTTACCTGTAGATCCTAATGCTCTATGAAATTTTGATCCGTGAGTTTTTTCTCCTCCAGAAAAATTCCATCTTTTCATAACCCCTGAATATCCTTTACCTTTAGATGTACCAATCAAATCCACTTTTTCTCCATTATCAAATAAATCAACCTTCATTTCCTGGCCTATTTTAAAATCGTCAATGTTATCAACATGAAATTCTCTCAAAAATCTTGCAGGTTTAACTTCAGCTTTTTTAAAATGACCTAATAATGGTTTTGTTAATTTCTTTTCTTTCACTTCTTCAAAGGATACCTGAATTGCGTTATAACCATCTGTTTCAACAGTTTTTTTCTGAACGACAAAACAAGGTCCTGCCTTTAATACCGTGACCGGGATGGCAACTCCATCCTTATAAACTCTTGTCATTCCTACTTTTTTTGCTAATATACCTTTCATTTTTAAACTACACCTCCAGAGCCCGATCTAATTTTTTATGCTTTTATATCTACTGCAACACCTGATGGAATATTTACTTTTAAAAGTTTTGTTACTATTTCAGATGATGCATCATAAATATAAATTACTCTTTTATGAACTCTTTTTTCAAATTGTTCCATAGAGTAAGCATATTTGTGCGGCGATCTTATTACTGAATAAACACTTCTTTCAACAGGTAAAGGTATTGGTCCAGATACTTTTGCATCAGCTTCTTTAACTGCTTCAATAATTTTCTTTGCTGATTCATCAAGTAACCTGTGATCATATGCTTTAAGCCTGATTTTAATGAATTTTTTGCTCATGCGTTTCAAGTCCCTCCTTATTAAAAAATCAAAAAAACCTGAATAGTAAAGGAGAGCTCGTGCTCCCCTTTTTCAACTCTTATATTGTATAATTTAATTATTTCAGAAATATTTTATTATTCTATTATTTCTGTAACAACTCCAGCACCAATTGTTTTTCCGCCTTCTCTTATAGCAAATCTCATTCCTGATTCAAGAGCTACTGGGTAAATTAATTCGATTGTCATTGTTATGTTATCACCAGGCATAACCATTTCTACTCCACCATCAAATTCAATTAATGTACCTGTAACGTCAGCTGTTCTGATAAAGAATTGTGGTCTGTAACCTTTTGTGAATGGTTTGTGTCTTCCGCCTTCTTCTTTTTTAAGAACGTAAACTTCTGCTTTATATTTTATATGAGGTGTTATTGAACCTGGTTTTGCTAATATTTGTCCTCTTCTAACGTCATCTTTACCTATACCTCTTAAAAGAATTCCAACGTTGTCTCCTGCTTGTCCTTCATCAAGAAGTTTTCTGAACATTTCAACACCTGTACAAACAGATTTTCTTTTTTCAGTAGTCATACCAATAATTTCTATTTCATTTCCTGTATTTATCATACCTCTTTCAATTCTTCCAGTAACAACTGTTCCTCTACCTGTAATTGTGAAAACATCTTCTATAGGCATTAAGAATGGTTTGTCAGATTCTCTTACTGGTTCTGGGAAGTAATCATCACAAGCTTGCATCAATTCATAAATATGTTTGTTCCATTCACCATCAACACTATCTTCTTCAAGAGCTTTTAATGCTGATCCTCTTATAACTGGTAAGTCGTCTCCAGGGAATTCGTAAGCAGATAATAATTCTCTTACTTCCATTTCAACTAAATCTACTAATTCTTCATCATCAACCATATCTACTTTGTTTACAAAAACAACCATTGCAGGAACATTAACTTGTCTTCCAAGAAGAACGTGTTCTCTTGTCTGTGGCATAACTCCATCTGTAGCTGCAACAACAAGAATTGCTCCATCCATCTGAGCTGCTCCAGTGATCATGTTTTTAATATAGTCGGCATGTCCTGGACAATCAATATGTGCATAATGTCTTTTTTCTGTCTGATATTCAACGTGAGATACGTTAATAGTAATACCTCTTGCTCTTTCTTCAGGAGCTTTATCGATATTTTCAAATGGTGTGAAGTCTGCTCCACCTTTTAAACTTAATGCTTTTGTTATAGATGCTGTTAAAGTTGTTTTACCGTGGTCAATATGTCCTATTGTACCTATGTTCATATGAGGTTTGTCTCTCAAAAACTTTTCTTTAGCCATCTGTGTTTCCCTCCTCTTTAATAAATGATGTATTATCTTTATTTATTATACATTATTTTTTGTGAAAGTTCAAATATTTTTTAATTATTTTCTATAAGTTTTTCTGAAATACTTTGAGGAACTTCTTCGTATTTTGCAAATTGTATAGAATTTGTCGCTCTTCCTTGAGATAATGATCTCATTGCAGTTGTATATCCGAACAATTCTGAAAGAGGCACTAATCCTTTTATCACTCTGGTATTTGAACCCGAAACACTTTCAAATCCCTCTATTCTTCCTCTTCTTGAATTCAAATCCGCAATAATATCACCCATATATTCTTCAGGAGTTGTAACATCTACTCTCATTATAGGTTCAAGTAAAACAGGTTTTGATTTTTTAACTCCATCTTTAAATGCCATAGAACCGGCTATTTTAAATGCCATTTCTGAAGAATCAACTTCATGGTAAGACCCATCATATACAGTTGCCTGAATGTTAACCATTGGATATCCTGCTAAAACTCCATTTTGCATAGCTTCTTTCATACCTGCTTCAATTGGAGCAATATATTCTTTAGGAATAGTTCCTCCAACCACTTTATCAATGAATACAAAAGATTTTTCGCTGTCTGCTGGGAGCGGATCTATTTTCACTTTAACATGACCGTACTGACCTTTACCACCTGATTGTCTTATGTATTTAGCTTCAACATCTGCATTACCTTTAATTGTTTCTCTGTAAGCAACTTGAGGCTGGCCAACTTTAACGTTTACTTTATGTTCTCTTTTTATTCTATCTACAACTATTTCAAGATGAAGTTCTCCCATTCCAGAAAGAATTGTATCTCCTGTTTCATGATCTGTAAAAGCTTTTAAACTCGGGTCCTCTTCAGTCAAAGAGGATAAAGCTTTCCCTAATTTTTGTTCGTCTGCTTTAGTCTCTGGTTCAATAGACACAGATATAACTGGTGCTGGAAATTCAAGTTTTTCTAAAACAAGACTTGACCCTTCAAAAGATAAGGTGTCTCCTGTAGTTGTATCTTTTAAACCTACTACCGCAACTATATCTCCTGCTCTTATGTAGTCAACTTCTTCTCTTTTATCTGAGTGCATAAACATCAATCTTGATATTCTTTCTTTTTTACCTTTACTTGTATTTAAAACATAACTTCCTTTATCTAATTTTCCTGAATAAATTCTAAGAAAATTTAGTTTTCCTACAAAAGGATCTACCATTACTTTAAATGCTAAAGCAAGAAAATCATGATCTTCTGAAGGGTGAACTTCTTTTATATATTCTCCTGTTGTTTCATCAAAAACTTTAACTGGAGGTAAGTCTGTCGGAGCCGGTAAATAATCAACAATTGCATCAAGTACTGGTTGAATACATTTGTTTTTAAATGCCGAACCACATAAAACCGGTACTAACCCGCTAACAAGAACCCCTTTTCTTAAACCAAGTTTTATTTTTTCTTCTGGAACTTCTTCACCGTTAAGATATAAATCCATTGCATCATCATCATATTCTGCAGCGGCAGCTATCATTTCTTCTCTTTTTTCTTCGCAAATATCTATAAGATCTTCTGGAATATCTTTTTCTAGTATTTCTGTTCCTTCAGGATTTACCCAGTATAAGGCTTTCATTTTTACCAAATCTACAATACCCTCAAAAGTATCTTCTGCCCCTATAGGAATTTGTATAGGCACAGGGTTTGCTCCTAACTTAGTTTTCATTGTTTCTACAGCATTTAAAAAGTTAGCTCCCATTTTATCCATTTTGTTCATAAAAGCTACTCTCGGAACTCTATATTTGTCTGCTTGTCTCCAAACAGTTTCAGATTGAGGTTCAACACCAACTTGAGCATCAAATACAGCAACCGCTCCATCTAATACTCTCAGCGATCTTTCAACTTCAACAGTAAAGTCCACGTGCCCTGGTGTATCTATTAAATTAATTCTAGAGTCTTTCCAAAATGTTGTCGTAGCCGCTGAAGTAATTGTGATCCCTCTTTCTTTTTCCTGTTCCATCCAATCCATTTCAGCTGTTCCATCATCTGTCGAACCAAGTTTATGCTTTTTCCCGGTATAAAACAAAATTCTTTCTGAGGTTGTTGTTTTTCCGGCATCTATATGTGCAATAATACCTATGTTTCTAATTTGATTGAGGGTGTATTTTCTCTCTTTCAAGGGTAAAACCTCCTAAAATTACCATCTGTAATGAGCAAAAGCTTTATTTGCTTCGGCCATTTTATGTATATCTTCTCTCTTCTTTGATGACGCTCCTGTAGCGTTATATGCATCTAATAATTCTTGAGAAAGCTTATCAACAGTTGTTCTTCCTTTTTTAGCTCTTACTGAAGTTACTATCCATCTTAAAGCTAAAGATGTCCCTCTTGCTTCTGGAACTTCGAAAGGAATCTGATAAGTAGAACCTCCGATTCTTCTTGATCTTACTTCTATTATTGGTCTAACATTATCTATAGCTTTGTGAAATGCTTCTAATGATTCTACACCTGTTTTTTCTTTTAAAATTTCAAGTGCTTCGTAAACAATTTTTTGTGCTTTTGATTTTTTACCATCAATCATTATTCTGTTAATTAATTTACTAATTAATACATCTCCGAAAATCGGATCGGGCATTACCACCCTTTTCTCTGCTCTTCTTCTTCGCATCTATCAATAACCCTCCTTATTTCTTAGGTCTCTTTGTACCGTATTTACTTCTCGACTGTTTTCTTCCTTCTACACCTGCGGTATCAAGCGTTCCTCTAATAATTCTGTATCTTACCCCTGGTAAATCTTTTACTCTTCCACCTTTTAATAAAACGTTAGAATGTTCTTGTAAGTTATGACCTTCTCCTGGAATATATGCTGTTACTTCTATTCCATTTGATAATCTTACCCTTGCAATTTTTCTTAACGCTGAATTAGGTTTTTTAGGGGTAGTAGTAGAAACTCTCACACAAACACCTCTTTTTTGAGGATTCTGCTGAAGTGCTGGCGACTTTGATTTTGAAACTGCTTTCTTTCTTCCAAAACGAATCAATTGATTAATTGTCGGCATTTAATTATTTGCCCTCCCTTCGAAATATATATATAAATTACCACGTTATATTGTACATTATATCTTTTTAATTTTCAATTAATTTTGGTTAACAATTGATTATTATATTAAAAAGATTTAAAGTTGGTATTTTGGTTAGAAAAAACGAAAAACGTTTAAGCGTTTAATTGGTTAAGCGTTTAAATAGTGAAAAGCTAAAAGTGGCAAATGGTACTTAAAAACTGTTTTATGCTTTTCCTAAAACTATCTATTAAATATCCGCATTGTCATAAGTGCTGTAACGCCGTGCAAGGTTCGCGTGGCTGTTACACTACATTAGAAGCAAAAAGGATTCTCAATGAGAAAAAAAATTAACTCCACATCATTACTATAAGCATTTTCAAAAACCTGCCCATCCCTCAAGAGGGGAATTAATTCAAAGTCTTTTTTATCAATAGTTTGATAGTAAATAATGATGAAATAAAGTAGCGAGCAATTGAGAATTTTCGTATAAAAAACAGTTGAGCGAATGAAAAAAGGCGTAAGAAAATAGCATGTCTGAGCGTAGCGAGTTTGCTATTTTTAGCATTTTTTCACAGAGCGAAACTTGTTTTTTAGAAAATTTGAACTCTTGTGAGCGTTTATTTTATCTTTATTTACTTCTTCATTATTAAAAACTGTTTTTGTGCTTTTCCTAAAACTATCTATTAAATATCCACGTTGTCATAAGTGCTGTAACGCCGTGCAAAGTTCGCGTGGCTGTTACACTACATTAGAAACAAAAAGGATTCTCAATGAGAAAAATTTAACTCCAAATCATTACTATAAGTATTTAAAAAAGTTTTCCACACCCCGTCAACCTTCGGCTGTCACCCCTCAAGAGGGGAATTAAAAATTATTTTAACGCTTTTTCTTTCCGGCTTTCTACTTCCAAACTTTCAACTTACCAATCAAAAACTAATTTTTGTTCTTTGTTTTATTACTACTTTTTCTGGTATTTTAGCTATAAAATCATTTTCTTTCTTCACAAACACAAAAGAATTTTGCATATAAGGATTAGTTGTTCCTGTTAACTGTTTTAAAATATATAATTCATCTTTTGCTCTTGTTATTGCAACATAAAATAATCTTTCTTCTTCGTCAAGTTTTTTCTCTTTTATTGCCATTCCGTTTGGAAAATCTCCAGGATTAACCGATACTATTATTACAACTTTCCATTCAAGTCCTTTTGCACCATGAATTGTTGTAAGCGTTATTTCCTCTTTTTTTTCATCTCTTTCCGCACTTTTCATTTCTATGTTTTCGCTTAATATCATATCTTCAAGGAAACTAGTTAAGTTTTCATATCTTGAAGCTATATCTAAAAATCTTTCTATATCCATATTTCTTGAACGAGCATTTTCAAATGATAAATTTAAATATTCTTCGTAAAAATCTTTATGAAGTTGAGTCAATATTTCAGCAGGATTTTTTTCATAAGATTCATAAAGATTTTGAACCGTTTTGAGTGCTTGTTTATATTTTTTTAATGATGTTTTAGATATAAATTCTTGGATTTTATTTCCTTCCATAAGCATTTTAATTATTTCATCATATATTTTCACCGCTGTTTTAACTCCAACTCCGGGAAAGAGTTTTAAAATTCTCACCCACGAAATTTTATCATAAGGATTTTGTACTATTTTTAAGAAAGCTAAAATATCTTTAATATGTGCCATTTCTATAAATCTTTTCCCTGATAATAACTTATATGGAATTTTTTCTCTGTCAAGAAGTTGTTGTAAAGTCATTGATAATGCGTGTGATCTATATAATATTGCAATTTCATCAAAATTTATTCCTTCATCACATTTCATTTCAATAATTTTCTTTACTGCTTCTGTTTGCTCAATGTCATCATGAGTTTCTATGACATGAGGTTTTATATATTCTGTTCTTTTTGTTTTTAAATGTTTTTTTACTGAATTTAAAGGTATCATTTCATTAACAAAATTTACTATTTCCGGAGTACTTCTATAATTAGTCTGTATTTTAAACAATTTTGTTTTTGGAAGTTCTATGAAATCTTTTATATTTTCAAATCTCGCCCCTCTAAAAGAATAAATACTTTGAGAATCGTCTCCTACAACTATGAGATTTCCATTTTGAGAAGCTAAAGCTTCAACAAATTCTAACTGAATTTTGTTAGTATCCTGAAATTCGTCAACAAGTATATATTTGAATTTGCTAGATATCTTTTGTAAAACTTCTTTGTTTAATTTAAAAAGCATCAATGTATTTATTATTAAATCATCATAATCCATAGCATTTATTTGTTTTTTCATTTCAGCGTATCGCATCCAAATAGTTTCAATATCTCTTTCAAATTCAATCAGATAACTTGCAATTTCTAATATCGATTCTCTTATTGACTTTAGAGTGTTTGATGCATAACTTATTACTTTTAATATTACATTCTCTTTAGGGAAATTTCCTTTTTGCACACCTATTTCACTTGTATATTCATTCCTTATTATTCTCATTAAATCTTTAGAATCTTCAGAATCAAGAATGGTAAAGTTATTATCATAATCAATTAGTTTGCTATATCTTCTTAATATTAAATTACATACATGATGAAAAGTTCCTGCAGTTAATTGAGATAAATCAGCATTAGTTACACCTTTAACTCTATTTATCATTTGTTTTGAAGCTGCTCGTGTAAAAGTTACTAAAAGAATATCTTTAGGGGAATATCCTTTATACAATAAGTAAGCAATTTTATATGTTATGACTCTTGTTTTTCCTGATCCGGGACCAGCTATTATTATTGTTCTTCCGTCAGAATTTAAAACAGCGTCAAGTTGTTCTTCGTCTAATTCATATTTTAAAAATTCAGGAATTTTCGCTTCAATTTCAAAAAAATTATTTGAATCCGACATTTTTATTCCTCCATAAATGAGGTCACAGTATTTTTTTACCTATCATTGCGCTTAAATCCTTTAATTGAGAACTTCTACTTGGATGCCTAAGTTTTCTAAGCGCTTTAACTTCTATTTGTCTTATTCTTTCTCTCGTAACATTAAAAAACTGCCCTACCTCTTCAAGTGTTTTTACTTTCCCATCTAAAAGTCCATATCTCATTTTTAAAACGGTTGCTTCTTTTGGTTGTAATGTATTCAAAATTTTTTCAATTTCTTCCCTTAAAATCATTTTTACTGCTGATTCTTCAGGTTGATCAGCTGCATTATCCGCAAGAAAATCTCCTAAGGAAGTATCATCATCATCTGAATTGCCTAATGGAGAATCCGCAGAAATAGTTTCTCTCGCCGCTATTAAAATTTCATCTATTTTTTCAACCGGTTTATCTAAAATTTTTGCAAGTTTTGTGTTGCTTGGATATTCACCGTGTTCCTGCAAATATTCTCTTATAACTTTATTTAATCTGTTTATTGTTTCAACCATGTGAACAGGAATTCTAATAGTTCTTGCCTGATCGGCTATAGCTCTTGTGATTGCTTGTCTTATCCACCATGTTGCATAAGTTGAAAATTTAAATCCTTTTTTCCAATCAAATTTGTTAACAGCTTTTATAAGCCCTATGTTTCCTTCCTGAATTAAATCAAGAAAAGTCAATCCTCTATTTGTGTATCTTTTGGCAATACTTATAACTAATCTTAAATTTGATTTTATCAATAAATCTCTTGCTTTTTGATCATTTTTTTGAGCTCTTTGAGCAAGACTTCGTTCTCTACTTGGGGTTAAAAGGCCTATTTTGCCTATTTCTTTTAAGTAAATTTTTATTGGATCATTTAGCGCTATATTATCGAACATTTGAAAACTTTTATTCCCAAGACTTTTCAACAATTCTTCTGCTTCATCTTCATCTATTTCTTCTTTAATATCATCTATCTCTTCTTCTTCGGATTCTTCTATTATACTAATATTTAATTTTTCCATATGTAGATAAATTTTTTCAATTAAATCTGTTTCAACATTTTCTTCATCTTCCACAGGAATACATTTGTCTATATCGTCATAAGTGATAGTATTATTATTATTTTTTGCAAGAACTTTTAATTTTTTTACAATGCTTTCTATATCAATAGATTCTTTATTTTTAATAATTTTATTTTCTTTAATTTTTATTTTATCGTCTGCAATAACATCTATTTGAGCAATATCCTCTATTATTTCTTTTATATCAATTTCTTTTGTCTTTTTCTTTTCAGACATTTTTTATTTTCCTCCGTGTTTTTTTAATTTTGAATATAACTGAAATATTTCTGAAATTAATTTGCTTCTTTTTTTCTCATCTTTTTCTTCTTTCATTAATTGTTTTAATTCTTGAATTTCTTTTTTTATTAATAAAATATCATAAGTTTCATTCAAAGACGAAAAAATTCTTTCGGCTGAAAATTTATAGTCCATCTTCCAAGCTTTTGAAATCATATCAGAAATTTGTGTACCACTTTTTTCAAGAACTTCCGATATGTTATCTGTTTCTTTTATAATATTTAAAAACTCTATTATATTTTCTTCTTCAAAAAATTTTACATCAAATTTTTTTATCTCTTCTCTATAATCTGGGTATTTCAACCATAAATAAATAAAATCTTGACACAAATTGTGTTTTTTAATTAAATTTTGAGGCGTGATTACTTTATTTTCTTTAATATAAACATCTTTATTCAATTTCACTTTTTTATGTTCTAACATTTTTTTTATTATTGAATAATCTTTTTCCAATGTTTCAGATAATTTCTCGATAAAACCTTCTGCAATTTCATATCTTGAGTTCATTAAAAAACTTTTATACCAATATGCCATTTCTTCTAAATATTTTTCCACGGCAAAATCGTTTGTAAGATCATAATTTTTCATTTTAACATCAATTATATATTCGTGAAATTTATAAGATTTTTTTAATAGTTCGGCAATAAACACCTTATCTTTTTTCTTAACTAATTCATCTGGATCTTTTGCTGGATACAAAGAAACTGCTATTTTAAAACCTTTTTTGAATAAGTTGTCTATAGTTTTTATTGTTGCTTGCTGCCCCGCATCATCCATATCAAACATCGTAATAATATTTGAAGTTGCATTTTTAAGATATTTAGAATGTTCTTCTGTTAATGCCGTTCCAAGAACCGCTACAGTATTTTGAAATCCAGAATTACTCATCGAAATAGCATCGAAATATCCCTCAACTACTATAGCAAAGTCATTTTGTTTAATATATTTTTCGTTTTTATAAAACAAATATAAAAGTTTAGATTTTTTGAAATAATTATTTTCAGGTGTATTTATATATTTAGGTCCTAGTTGATTATCTATAGTTCTACCTGAAAAACCTGCTAAATCACCGTTATTATTTCTTATTGGTATTATAATTCTGTTACTAAAAAATTCCTTTTTCTTATTAATCATTCCCATCTTAAAAGGAATGTTTTCGTTCATTTTTTGACTTTTTAAATACTCCGATATTTCTTTTCCTTCAGAAAAACCTATTTCATATTCTCTAACAATGTTTTCATCAATACCTCTTCTTTTTAAAAATTCCCAAACTTTTGATTTGGCTGAAATATTTAACAAAGTATCCATATATATTTTATTAATGTTTTCATTAAAAATTATCTCAGGAGGTTTTACTTTGGAATTTAATTCTAAAGGTATTCCTGCATATATTGAAACCTTTTTTAAAGCTTCAATAAAATCAACATGTTCATAATTTTGAACAAAGGAAATCAAATCCCCATGAGCTCCACATCCAAAACAATGATAAGTATTTGATTCTGGAAATATATAAAAAGAAGGCGAATCTTCTGCATGAAAAGGACATAATGCAGAATAATTTTTTCCTGCTTTATTTATTTTTATATAATTGCTTATTATTTCAGAAATGCTTGTTTTATTTTTTATTTCTTCAATAATCGACTTTAATTCTTCTTTTTCCATTTAATTCACATCGCAAAAAAGAACGGCTCCTTTTTTGAGCCGTTCTGTATATTTTAATAAGACAACAATTATCTCTTCGAAAATTGTGCTTTTTTTCTTGACTTTCTGTGGCCGTATTTTTTTCTTTCTACTTTTCTAGAATCTCTTGTTAACATATCTTTTTCTTTAAGTGTTGGTTTTAATGATTCGTCATATTCAAGTATAGCTCTTGCTATTCCTAATCTTAAAGCACCTGATTGTCCACTTAATCCTCCACCATTAACCCTTATAACTAAATCAAATTTTCCTAATAAATTAGTAACCATTAATGGTTCTAATGCGTGTTTAACCCATATTTCATTATTATTTAAGTAGCTTAATAAGCTATCTAATTCTTTTCCATTAACTTTTAATTTTCCATCGCCTGGTCTCAAGTGTACTCTTGCGACTGCAGTTTTTCTTCTTCCTGTTCCATAATAATTTATAAATTCACCCATTTAGCCTTGCACCTCCAATCCTTATTATATTTCTAATTTTTCAGGTTTTTGTGCATCATGAGGATGACTAGCACCTGCGTATACTTTTAATTTTCTCATCATTTGTTTCGCAAGAATTGTTTTAGGCAACATTCCTTTTATTGCTTTTTCAAGAATCTTTTCAGGTTGTTTTTCAAGTAATTCCTTAAAAGAAGTTGTTTTAAAACCACCTGGATATCCTGAATGTCTGTGATATTCTTTTTGATTTAATTTATTACCTGTAACATGTATTTTTTCTGCGTTTATAATTATTACAAAATCCCCAGTATCCATACTTGGAGTATATGTAGGTTTATTTTTACCTTGTAATATTTTTGATACTTGTGAAGACAATCTACCTAATGTTTTACCTTCTGCATCTATAACATACCATTTTCTAACAATATCTGATGCTTTTGAAGTATAACATTTTTGTGTCATTTTTGAAGCCATTTTTGTTCCTCCTTTCATTCCTTAATTAATGATTTAGTTTTTTTATATAGTAAATAGGCTATAATCGAGTCAGCCATAAATTTTATTACGTTAAACGCTATAACCAAAGAAAAAAATTGCACACTTGTTAACCCTAACATTTCCACAAAAGCCGCTGTTTTCATATTAGTATAAACTGGTATTGAAATATAATTATTAACAAAACACATGGTTATGCCTACCGCAGTACTTGCAATTGAAAAAACTATCCATAAGTTCAATTTGCTTTTTAATTTATATAAAATACTTATAAATACTATCCCTGCAATAAAGTTCATGAAAATACCTATTATACCACCATCACCACTTTTGAAAAGAAATAAAATACTTTTTACTGTTAAGGTTAAAAAACCTGGAATATACCCAAAAAACATTGTAATATAAATTACTAAACTATCGCTTGCATCAAACTTTAAAAATGGTAAAACCGGAAAAATTGGAAATTCTAAAAAGGTCAATAAAAACGCTAATCCACCAAAAATTCCAGACAAAACCAAAATTTTAGTTTTCATATTTACTGCTCTACTTTTGGGTATACGCTTGCATATTTTCTGTTGTTTCTGTTTTCAAATTTAATTACTCCATCAATTTTTGCATAAAGTGTGAAATCTCTTCCAAGACCCACATTTTTTCCTGGATGTATTTTAGTTCCTCTTTGTCTTGAAATTATACTTCCTCCTAAAACAAATTGTCCATTATTAGCTTTTATTCCTAAATATTTAGGGTTACTACTTTTTTTGTTTGCATCTGCTCCACTTTTAGCGAAGAGCTGAAGATTTATTTTCACTATTATTTCACCTCCAGTTTAACATTTTTTGGAAAATCTTTTTGTATTGATTCAATCGCTTCTTTTAAATAATTAAAAAGTTTTATGGAAAACTCATTTTCAACTTTTAATTCTATTTTTAAATATCCATCTTTTACTGTATAATTTCCAAAATTTTCTCTTTTTATTATTTCAGCAACGAATTGTGTTAAAGTGCTTATTGCACTACATACAATATCACTTCCTGCTTTTGAATAATTCGAATGTCCTGTTATTTCTACATAATTCTTATCAAATCTGATTAAAGTCATTATAACTCAATTTTTTTAATTTTTACTGCTGTATAATGTTGTCTATGACCTTGTCTTCTTCTGTAGTTTTTTCTTCCTTTAAACTTTACTACAAGAATCTTTTCATCTCTTCCGTGTTCAACCACTTCATAAACTACTTTTGCACCTTCAACAAATGGTTGGCCTATTTTTAATCCTTCTTCTGTTTTTACAAACAATACTTTATCGAAAGAGTATTCTCCGCCAACTTCTACACCGTTAACTTTTTCGGTATAAATTGTCTGACCTTCTTCCATTTTGTATTGTCTTCCACCAAAATCAACTATAGCGTACACTTTGTGTCACCTCCTGTTTTTTGAAATAATAAGTTTGGACTAAAAGGTACTCTTTATTAAAGAGGTTTAAAACCCTAATCCTCATTTTTATGTTTTTAAATACATACAATTCATTATTTTATCATTAAATACAATATTATTCATTACTTTATTGTTAATGTTTCGTGAAACAAAAAAGCATTTAAGTTGGTTAGGAAAAAAATAAAGTTAAAAAGTGGCAAGTTGCAAGTTGAAATGTAAAAGCGTTTAAATACTGAAAAGTTGTAAGTGATATAAATTTTTTTTATTATAATGCATTGACGGTAAATATGGATGAAATAAAGTAGCGAGCAATTGAGAATTTTCGTATAAAAAACAATTGAGCGAATCAAAAAATGCGTAAGAAAATAGCATGTCTGAGCGTAGCGAGTTTGCTATTTTCCGTATTTTTTGACCGAGCGAAATTTGTTTTTTAGAAAATTTGATCTTGTTCGCGTTTATTTTATCCAATGTTTACTACATCATTATTAAAAACTGTTTTATGATTTGTCCTAATACTATCTATAAAAATACCTACATTGTCATAAGTGCTGTAACGCCGTGCCTCCTTGGGAACGATAGTTGAACGGTAGTTGAACCATCGTTGAACCATTGTTTAACGCAAAAGATGAATGTTTTTCCTAACCAACTTTCCATCTTTCTACTATAATCATTTTTTCACTTTATATACCTCATCGCTTAAAAAAACAATACCTTCTCTTATTAATTCAGATATTTCATCTTTTATTTCAAGTTCGATAACCATATCTTTGGAAATCCCATTAAATTCAGTTGAAAATTCCATAATCTTCCTTAAATTATAGATTAAAATTTCTTTCTTGCCCTCTTTTGAAAGGGCTATTATTTCCATAAAAAATTCTTTTAAATATTTTTCAAATATTTTATTTTCTGCTGTTTTTTTTAAAATTTTTTTCAACTCTTCATCACTTATAAATTCATATTCTACATCTCCAAGAGGAATTAATTCTAAAAGCCCTACATTAAAAAAATACTTTTCTAATCCAGCATAATCTCCAGCTTTAAAGACATAAGCTATTCTTTTTTTCTTTTCAGAATAAGTTATTCCTAAAACCACTCCTTTTTTTATTTTATACACTCCATTGAGAGTTACCCCAAAATTTTTTAACTCTTCAAATTTCATAAACTTTCATCCCCATAATCAAAAACTTTATTATTTAAATATCTCATTGCATTTTCTATCCAATTATTTGCTCCGTTAAATCTTAAAAATTCCCAATTTTTTTTTGAATACTTGTTAACAACTTTTAAATCATCACAAACAAGTGCTGATATATAAACAACGTATAACGAAAGAGCTCTATCATTAATTTTTATAGCAATTTCCATCAAATCTTCGAGCAAATCATCCCAATTTTCATTTTTATAAAAATCAACCCCTTTTTTTATCATTAATACAAATTTAGAAAAATTAAATTCTAAAATATTTGATTTTAAATCATTAATAAATTTCTCAAATTCTTCTGGTAATATTATATCAGCTTCATTTGATTCCTCAAAAAAATCATAAGAATCAAAAAATTCCTTTACATCTTCATCAATATCAATATTTACAATATTATTTTTTTCTTCTTCACCAATAAAAAATTTTTTAAATTCTAAAACCTCTTTTAATTGAGGAAATTTTCTCAAATCTGGCAAATACAAAAAAGAAAGCATGATTTTAGATAATTCTTTAAAAAGAAAATCTATTATTTCATCAGGTATTTCTATCTCAAAATCTAAAAACAAACACTCTGATTTTTCTATTGCTTTCAAATTGCTTTTAACAGGAGACTTCGTTATATAATAAACTAAATTTACAAAACTTCCTCGGATATATTCTTTGCTTCCATCAGTAACTTTACCTGATTTTACGTAAATAAAATATTCGGGAATATCATCTTTTTTATATATTGTTTTTCCTTTTTTAATAACTTTCTCCATTTTTAATACCCCACTATTTTTAAATATTGTCTAATGAATTGAGATTTATCTGGATAAAAAAATTCTATTTCATTTGCTATTTTTCTTAATTTTTCTACTTTTTCTTCACTTAAAGTTAAATTTTTAACATATTGTTCTATATCATACCCATTTTGAATATAGCTAAAAGGTTCTTCCAAAAAATCTACAAGATTTAAACCTTTCCATCTTTCAATTTGTCTTGCTATATCTGGATAAAAAAAATTTATTTCATTAATTATTTTTTTCAACTCTTCATCTAAATAAACAAAACTATGTTTGTTTTTTATTTCATCTAAAAAATTTATTATATTGTTCCCTTGAAGAATAAAATTTATTGGATCTCTAAAAAAATCAACTTCTTGTGTTTCTAAAGAACTGTTTTTATAAATGTGCACCTTTGAAATATCTCCTGTTAAAGAAAAATTCTCCAATATTTCTTTAGCTAGAGGAACAGCAGAAGTGCTGGATAAAAGATCTTCGCCATCAACCCTTACAACAATTGTTCTTGAACCCGTATAGCCTGTAAACCAAGAAGCTTTTTCAGAAGTTCCTGTCTTTCCATGTAAATCTATATCATCTAAATATGCATTTCTTCCCGACCCATAAATAATAACATCTTTCAAAAGTTCATTCATTTTTGAATATGTTTCTATAGAAACAGAATCAATTTTATTTATTATATTAGGGTATCTCTCATAGATCAAATTTCCTTTTCTATCATATATTTTTGAAATTACATATTGATCTGTTAAAATTCCATAATTAGGAAAAATTGAAATTGCTCTCCCTAATTCTAAGGGGCTTGTTTCAAGTGTTCCTAAAGCTAAAGTCAAATCTCCGGGATAAGTCCCATATATTTTTAATTCTTCTTTTAAAAATTTTTCGATCGTATTTATTGAATCAGTAGGAGATTTGTCTATTCTCATCGCAAGGTATATAGATGGAATATTTATTGAATGAATTAACGAATCTCTTAAAGTTATCTCTCCTCTAAATTTTTTATCAAAATTATTTGGAGCCCAATCCCCAAAAGCCATTCTTTCGTCAGGAAGAATTGTATTGAATTCATATCCGTTTTCAATCGCCAAAGCATAGTAAAAAGGTTTTACATTAGAACCAATCTGCTCTCTTGAGAAAAAGTTTGAATATTCCCCGCCCCAAAAGCTTAAAATTTCTCCTGTTTTATTATTAAAAACAATTGCAGAATTATTTTCATCCGGATTAAAAGAATCGAAAAGATCTTTATTATAAGTTGTAACGATAGTATATCCTCCGCCTTTTAATCCAATTTCAGCCTCTTCAGATCTAATTTTATAGACTAAATCTAAATATCTTTCATTATATTCAGCTCCTGAAAAAGTTAAATTATTTATCTTTTTTAACATTTCTTCTCTAGTTATTCTGAAAAAATTGAAATCATCAATATTGTTAAGCATAACCATACCTTGATTTCTAGCTCTTTCCGGATATTTGTTAGGATTATATAATTCTGGTCCTTTTATTATTCCAACAAGAACTAACATTTCCTCAACCGAAAGAGTTTTAACATCTTTTCTAAAATATCTGTGAGAAGAAGCTGTAAAACCTGAAATATCATTTCCCTGATAAACAGAGTTCATATAAGCTTCTAAAATTTGTTCCTTATCGTAAGCTCTTTCTAAATGAAATGATAAAAAAATATCTAATATTTTCCTGTTTATTGTTTTTTCATTTGTTAAATATAAAATTTTTCCTAATTGTTGGGTTATAGTACTTCCGCCTTGAGAAAAATTCCCCGATTTAAAATTGATATATAAAGCTCTAAATAATGCTTTTATATCTATACCAAAATGCCCGAAAAATTCTCTATCTTCCGAACGTAAAAGTAAATAAATTAATTCATTTGGAAAATTTTCTAAAGAAGAATATTTATATTTCGAAGGTAAAATTTCCTGTCCATCTTCAAAAAGATATGTGTTATATCCAGAATCAGGTAAAAAAATAGAATATGTATTTGCCTTATAATAAGACAAAGAATAAAAAAATATTGAAAAAAAACCTATAATTCCTACAAAAAAACCTATCAAAAAAGATTTCATTAAAACCTCCTGAAATTTTTATATATCAAAATTTTGTGATATCATATTACATGATATCATATTTTTATAATTTTTTGAATAAAAAAATCTTATTTTTAGGTTCTATGTAAAATAGTATGGAAAAATAATTTATTAAGTTGTTGGTCAGGAAAAACAAATAATATTTAATTGGTTAAATGGAAAAGTGTTTAAATAGTTAAAAGTAGCAAGCGACACAAAAACTGTCCACCCCGTCAACCTTTGGTTACCACCCCTCGAGAGGGGAATTAATCACAAATGCTTGTTTTAACGTTTTTCCTGACCAACTGTCTGCTGACCAACTTTCTACTTTTCAACTGACCCACAAAAAAATTCATAGAATCTATTTTTATTAATAAAGGAGATAAAATGAGAACATTATTACGATTAAAAAAATTTTCGACAATGATTTATACTTCACATGTAGATTCAATAAATATAATTGAAAACGTTTTAAGAAGAAGCAAATGTCCTTTCGAATTTTCTCAGGGATTTAATCCTAAACCTATTTTTTCTTTTTCAGAAGCTATTCCCTTGGGTTATATTAATAGATGCTTTTATATGACGGTAGATACAAAAGAAAAATTTGATTTTTTTAAATTAAATTCTTTTTCACCTAAAGGGTTAAGTCTATTATCTTATAAAATTGTTGAAGATACTCATAAAATAACAAAAAAAACAAAAGGTTACTATTTCAAAATCTATCTTTCAGAAAATTTATTTAATTATTTTTCTTCTCTAAAAACAATAAAAAAAGGTAAGTCCGAATATCTATTTTCTGAAATTTTTAATAATTTTAACTACACTATTAACTCAAATCGTATTTTTGTGATACAATATTATCAAGAAAAAAATAATCTTATAAATTTTTATAAAATAATAAAAGAATTCGCATTATCTCAAAAAAAGTATTTTTACTATCCAATTTGTCATAATGTTGATATGGAGGACTAATTATGAAAAAAGTACTTGTAGTTGATGACTCAGATATTTTAAGAAGAATCATTGTCTTCAATCTTAAAGCTGCTGGGTACGAAGTTCACGAAGCAGTTAACGGTCAAGAAGGCCTTGAAAAAATAAAATCTATAAATCCTGATGTGATTTGTTTAGATATTATGATGCCCATTATGGATGGATTTTCTGTTCTAAAAGTAATGAAAGGCGAAGAAATTAATATTCCTGTAATTATACTTACAGCAAAAGGCGGAGAAGAGGATGAAAAAACCGCTTTATCTCTTGGCGCAAAGCGTGTACTAACTAAACCTTTTAGTCCAAAACAACTTGTAGAATGCGTTAATTCTTTATAGAGGATAAAAATATGGATTATAACAAAAAAATTTATACTAAGCTCAACAATATTCTTAAAATTTACAACGATGATATTTTTGACGAAGAAATTCTTTTAAAAAGATTGGACCATCTGACAGATGTCCATTTATCTGAGCTTGAAAAACATAAAACTCAAATAGAAGAAACCTCATTAATTCTTGAAGCCCAGTTTGAGGAAATCTCAAGAACTTATGAAGAATTAACTACCGTTCTTGATATAAGTAAAATTATTTTTTCAAAAAAAGACCCTAGACTTTCTCTTGACATGATTGTAAAAAGATTAAAAGATTCTATAAGTTTTAAAAATATTATAATCGGAGAATTTGTCGACTTAGAAAAGCATTCTTTCGCATTTAAACCGCTTTTTATAGAATTAATCGATTTGAACTTTGAAAAAATTGATAAAATAGTTTCAAAACTTGAATCGCAGGAAAAAGCCAAAACAATTTTAGAAGAAAATGACGAAAAAAACAATTCTTATCTTTTAATCCCTATAAAATCTACGATAAAACTTTGGGGGTTTATTCTTCTTTATTCAAAAAAAGACACTTCCTTTTTTCTGGCTTCCGAAAAAAAGATCATGGAATCAGTATCAGAGCAAATAGCTTTTGGTTTTGATACCATTGATTATATGCAAGATAAAATTGAGCAACAAATTTTCAATGAACAACTCAAAATCGCAAAAGATATTCAAAAATCTCTTCTTCCATCAGTTTTACCCAAAATTCATAACGCTGATATAGCGGCTTATTATAGATCTGCTTTTGATGTAGGTGGCGATTATTATGATTTGATAAAATTAAACGAAAATGAATCTTTTTCAATATTAGCAGATGTATCCGGAAAAGGTGTTCCTGCCGCTTTAATAATGAGTTCTTTTAGAGCGGTTATAAGAAGTCGGCTTGAATTAAACGATTCAATCGAAGAAGTTGTAAAATATGTTAATAATTATCTTGCAAAAAATATTCCAAATGATAGATTTGTAACTGCCGTTTTTGTTCACTTAAACACATTAGAAAAAAGGGTTAAATTAATAAATGCCGGACACAATGTTACTCCAATAATAATTGACGAAAAATTGATTTATTCTGATGCAGATGGATTACCTTTGGGCATAATAGAAGATTATCAATACACTAATGAAGAATATGTTTATGAAAAAAATCTATTCATAACTCTTTATACAGATGGAATTACAGAAGCGCGCGACCCTCAAAAAAATGAGTACGATGTAAAAAGACTTGAAGATTTAATAATTTCGAAAAAACAAGAAAACGCTGATGTAATAGTTAACAGTATAATAGAATCGGTGGATAATTTTTCAAAAGGTGCGCCTCAACATGACGATACAACTTTATTAATAATTAAAGGATATTAAAAAATAGGAGGGAAACAAAATGTCAGGACATAACAAATGGGCAAATATTAAACACAGAAAAGGTGCTCAGGATGCTAAAAGATCTAAAATTTTCACAAAAATCATCAGAGAATTAACTATAGCTGCAAGAGATGGAGGCGGTGACACAGAATCGAATCCAAGATTAAGAGTTGCTGTAGAAAAAGCAAGAGGCGCTAATATGCCTAAAGATAAAATTGAAACAGCTATAAAAAAAGGAACAGGAGAACTTGAAGGCGAAATTTTAATGGAAAACCTTTACGAAGGTTATGGCCCTGAAGGCGTAGCTTTAATTATTTCTGTTGTTACAGATAATAAAAATAGAGCTGCTCAAGAGTTAAGACATATTCTTTCAAAACACGGCGGTTCTTTAGCTGAAAGTGGTGCAGTTGCTTGGAATTTTGAAAAAAAGGCAATTATTACAGTTTCAAAAGAAGAAATAGCTGATGCGGAAGAATTTATGATGCAGGCTATTGAATTGGGTGCTGAAGATATAGATGAATCTTCTGACCCAGTAGAAATAACTACCGAATCAGATCAAATGGCTACTGTAAGAGACGGTTTGAAAGATTTAGGCTATTCATCAGTAAAAGGCGATTTAACTTATAATGCTAAAACTACTGTAAAAATTTCTGGAAACCCTGCTGAAAAGCTTTTCAAACTTTTAGATGCTTTAGAAGATAATGATGATGTTCAGAATGTTTACGGTAATTACGAAATAGATGATTCAGAAATGGAAAGACTTGCTTCGATGTTTTAAATAATAATATTGGGGGTCTTGATGTCCCCCTTTTAAATTTTGGTGATGACATGAAAAAATTTTTTATTGTATTTTTTGTTATTATTTCTATAAATCTATTTTCAACTAGGTTTTTAATTCAAGATTATTCATCTTTTTATGGCAATAAATTTTATTTTGATTTTGATTTAGATGCCGTTTATAATTCAAGATTAACATATAATTTTGATTTGCGCGAAAATACAATTGAAACTTCTAAAAACGAAGACATATTTGTTTATTTTAATTTTTTTCTTCCTGACTTTTCCATATCATATCGTAATATAAATAGAATTAAAACAAAAACATTCGTTGAAAAAAATTTTAACGGTTTTGTTCTTTTACTTGATGAATATATTTTTGTTTCTTTAACAGATTTATACATAGGAGTTATTTTTGATACTCAAAATTTTGATGCTTCTTATTTCGTTGATATAAAAGACTTGTCAAAATCAATTGTAAATTTTTCTCTTAAAAATAATTTATTTTCATTATCTTTTGAATTTTCAGAAAATAAAATTTCTCCTTTCTTTTCTTTCGGAAATATCTTTTTTTCCATTGGGAAAAACGGGTTGGGAAAAGTATATTTTTTATCTGAAGAATTTTACCTTTATTTCGATAAAAATACAGACAAATTTTTAGTAAACTCTTTATATTTTGATTATAAAGATGATTCATTTAGATTTAGATTACCAGTAACAAATAATTTATTTTTTTTATACACAAACTTAGGGCTAGGGATATCTTTTTTTCTTCCGTTATAATAAATAATAAAAGAACTATAAAAATAATATAGGGGGCATCATATGAACGAAAATTTAATTTACAAATCTCCTTATGATGATACTGATTATGAAAAATTACTAGTAAATCTTAATAATCATTTCAAACTAGATTTATCAGGTTATAAACAACATCGTGTAAGACGTCGAATAGATATGCTTATGAGAAAACATTCTCAGAAAAATTATTCTGATTATTTTCTATTATTAAAAGGTGATCCAAGTTTATGGGATGAATTTTTAGATAAACTCACTATAAACGTTACTGAATTTTTTAGAAATCCTGAAAAATGGGATTATTTGGAAAATACTATTTTACCTATGCTTAAAAAAAATGGTTCTTCATCGCTTAATCTTTGGAGTGCTGGATGTTCTACTGGGGAAGAACCTTATACACTTTCAATAGTATTAGAAAAAATGAAAGATCATTCTTCTAAAATTCTTGCAGCAGATCTTGACAAATTTGTTTTAGAAAAAGCAAAAAAAGGAATTTATGAAAGTAGAAGCCTTGTAAATATTTCAGAAGAAAACAGAAAAAAATATTTTGATTTATTACCAGATAATACTTATCAAGTAAAATTTAATTTAAAAAACAAAATAAATTTCAAACAATTAAATTTACTTACAGATTCTTTTGATAAAAATTTTGACCTTATTATATGTAGAAATGTTGTAATTTATTTTGACACGGATGCAAAAGATAAATTGTACAGAAAATTTTCTGAAGCTTTAAAACCTGGTGGTATTTTATTTGTAGGATCTACAGAAAGAATTTTTAATTATAAACAAATTGGATTGGAAAATTATTCACCATTTTTTTATCAAAAAGTTTAAAGGGGGCTTTTTTTTGTCCTTGATAATTCCTTTAATTATTTTTTTTGATCAGTATACAAAACATATTGCTGAAACAATTTATAGAAAAAATCCTATAACTTTTTTTATTTTTGAACTTACTTATTTTGAAAATACAGGAGTAGCTTTTGGTTTGTTTAAAGACAAAGCTTTCATGCACGGTATTTTATCTTCAATAATTGTAGGAATAATTTTAATTATAAGAGATTATACTTTTAGAAAAAAAAAGTATTGTTTAAAAATTGATTTTGCTATTTGCATGATAATTGCCGGAGCTATGGGGAATATTATAGACAGAATACGTCTCGGATATGTGGTAGATATGTTTTCAATCCCATATTTTGCAGTTATAAATCTTGCTGATTTTTTCATAAGTTTTGGCGGAATTCTCCTTGCTTTTTTTATACTAAGGAGGAGTAATAATGATAGAAAAATATATCGTTACGCAAGAAGAAGATAAAATAAGACTTGACAAATACGTAATAAAAAAAGTTCCCGAATGGATCTCAAGAAATTTTATTCAAACATCTATAAAAGAAGGAAAAATTTTAGTTAATGATCAAACAAAAAAATCTTCTTATACATTGAAAAACGGTGATATTGTATCAATAGAATCTCCAGACAAACCTGAAAAACAGGAAATTCATGCTGAAAAAATTGATATTGATATAATTTATGAAGATTCAGAATTAATTGTAATAAATAAACCTTACGGAATGTTGGTTCATCCTGCAGGAAATATTTATTCCGGTACTCTTGTAAATGCTCTACTTGAAAAAATTGATAGTGAACAAGAAGAACGTCCAGGAATAGTTCATAGATTAGATAAAGATACTTCAGGAGTTATAATAATTGCGAAAAATCCAGAAACTGAAAAAAGTCTCTCTAATCAGTTTAAAGATAGATTAACAAAAAAAACTTATTTAGCATTAGTGAAAAATAAGTTTAATAAACCTTTTGGAAAAATTGATTTACCTATTGGCAGACATCCTATTCAAAGACATAAAATGTGTGTTATGCTTGATGGTAAAGAATCTTTCACATCGTATAAACTTCTTAGAAATTTTGGAAAAGAAGCCGCACTTCTTTCAATAAATATAAAAACCGGAAGAACTCATCAAATTAGAGTTCATTTGTCTCATATAAACCATCCTGTTTTAGGTGATTATATTTACGGAAACAAAAAGGGTATTAACTCTTTGCTAAATATTGAAAGACAAATGCTTCACGCATCAAAAATTGGTTTTTATCATCCAAAAACAGAAAAATGGCTAGAGTTTTTCGCTCCATTAAAAAATGATTTTAAAAATTGTCTCATCCAATTAGATAAATATTCTAAAGGTGAAATATGATTATAGGGCCAATTGTAACTTCTAAAACTATTAATGAATCATATTTACAATTAAGAGATTGTTTTTCTTTTTTTAAAAAAAATAATATAAATACTGCTATTTTAAGTGAACCCCATCCTAAATCATGGATGAGGTTTATTGTTTTATGTAGAGAAAATAATATAAAACCAATAATTTTATATGAACATAATAAAGATTTATTTTTAGTAAAAAACTCTGACGAAATGAAAAAAGTTATTTCTTTTTATAACGGAATTACTAAATCTTTTATTTTAGAAAAAATTGATTTGACTATTCCAAAAATAATTTTCCCAAATAATCTCTTTAAAAGTTACTTCAAAGATTTAAATGGAGTTTCATTAAAAGAATCACTAAAATATTCAGAAATTCTTGATCAAAAGTTTTCTAATAGAAAAGATATCAACTATAACTTTGAAAATTTAAAGATTTCTTTACCAAAATTGGGAGGATATGCACAATTAAAAAGAGAAATCCTTAAAACACTTCTTAACGACTTCGAAATAAATTTAATAAAAAAAGAGTTATCCGTAATAAAATATCTTAATGTTGAAGATTATATATTAACAGTAAAAAAAATTGTAGATATCGCAAAAGAAAACAATATTGATATAGGCCCTGGAAGAGGCTCTGCTGTCAGTTCTTATTTGATATACAAACTTGGGATAACTTCTGTAAACCCTAAAAAATATGATTTAATTTTTGAAAGATTTTTAAATAAATCAAGAAAAGAACTTCCTGATATAGATCTTGATATCAATGCAGAAAAAAGAAATGACCTTATGAAAAAAGTTGCAGAATATTTTGGAAATTTTTCCGTTTGTCAAATAAGAACTTATTCAACAATGAAAGTAAAATCAGTTTTAAAAACTGCTGAAAATATTATAGGAGAAAAAATCAAATTAAAAACATTTTATCCATTTAGAAATCCTAAAAATTTTTCTTTAATTAAAAATTTTTCTGATGAAAACAAAAAAATATTTAACCTATTATATCACTTAGAAGGGTTAGAAACTGCAGAATCTGTTCATGCTGCAGGATTTATAATTTCAGCGGAAGATTTGAGAAGCATAATTCCTCTTGAACAAAAAAAAGATATTATTTCCATTTCTCAATGGGATGTTGAAGATTTAAAACAATTAAATGGAGAAAAATTTGATATTCTTTCATTAGATACTTTAACTTTCTTAAACAAATTGAATGAAAAAAACACATATTCTGATATAGAAAAAAGCAATAATTTTGATTATTTATCTAAAGGCCTTACAAAAGGAATTTTTCAACTCGATACTAAAATAGGAAAAATACTTTCAAGAAAAATTAAACCAAAATCGTTTGACGATATTTACATTTTAATATCTATGAACCGTCCTGGTCCTTTAGAATCTGGAATGATTGATATGTACCAATCAAATTCTTCTCCAGATTATCTGAAAAATCTTTTCCCCGAAACAAATGGGGTTATAATTTTTCAAGAACAAATAATGAAAATTGCAAAAAAACTTGGTAATTTTAACGAAGAAGAAGCTGATTCTTTAAGAAAAGCTTTATCTAAAAAAAATACTGAAAAAATGATTTCTTTAAAAGAAAAATTTTTATTCAACTGCTCAAATATTTTATCTAAAAAAAATGCTGAAGAATTATTTTCTAATATGGAAAAATTTGCACAATATTCATTTAATAAATCTCATGCTGTAGCTTATGCGTATATAACCCAAAAACTTATAAATATTAAATCTGAAAATACTGAAAAGTTTTTTTTCACTCTCATAAAGTTTAAAGGACTAGATATAGAAACTATAAATGAAATTAAATACTTCAAAATAAATTTATTAAATCCAGATCTAAGAAAACCTGAAGGTTTTTATGAAAAAAATAAAATAACCTTACCTTTAACTTTAATAAAAGGAATAGGGACAAATTTACTTGAAATATTTAGAAATCAAAAAATTGAAGATTTTGAAAATTTTATTCAATTTTGTCAACGAAATACATTAAATAGAAATATAATAGAACTACTTATAAAAGCTGGTTCTCTTGACTATTTGACTGAAAATAGAAAACACCTTATAAGAAAATCTACAGATTTACTAATGGGAAAAAACACGAAGCTTAAAGAAATTCAAAACACCATATTTGGAATAAATACTAAATTAGAAAAAGAAACCTCTACAAAAATTGAAGATTATATAAAATATGAATTTGAAACGATTGGATTTCCAATAAAAATACTTAATTCATCAAATCTCTCCAACACATTAATTGAAAAATATATTTATAATAAGATTGTTTCATTTGATGGATATTCATATCAAAATTATATTTTTGATAATTCTGCAATCTTATATACGAATAATTATCAAAAAAATATTCAAAGATTGATTAGAGAATTATAAGTTTATTTATATCAGAAATTTCAGAATATGGAATTTCTATTTGAAAAAGACCGTAAGAATAAGGTGTATATTCATATCTTTGAAAAAAGATTATTAAACAATCTTCAGTAATTAAAAATTCAGGATCTTTATCAAGTTTTAAATCTTCAATATTATCTAAAAATACTACTATATCATTTCTTAATATGAAATTAATAATATGATCTTCTAAAACATTTATGTAATCAGAGACTAAAAATAGCTCTTCCAAACTTATAAATTTCCCTTCTTTTTTATCAAAATTTATTGCATAACTCAAAGTATTAGGATGTGCCCCTCCTGTATAAAAAACGTTATCTATTCTAACACTTAAAAATTTTTCGTTATTCAAAAAAATCTCATAGTTTGAATAGTAAAAATATCTTTCTGAATATTTCTCAGGAGTTTCATAAACAAGAGCTTCGTCAAAATATTCTTTTGAGTTGTAAGAAACTTCTTCTATTTTTTGATTAAGCTTATCAACATTTTTAAAATTTTTGAAAACAGGTAAAAAAACATTTACTTGCTCTTTTTTGATTTCCTTTTCATAATAACTTAAATTATCTCCTGATAATTCTTCGTATGATATTTTGCTCTCTCTTTCAGGTGAAATATTTAAAACTTCATCATTTTTAGAACGACCTCCGCAACTTGAAACTACTAATAAAAGTACTAAAAATATTATTACTAAAAAAATCTTTCTCATAATAAAAATCTCCTTTATTTAATTATTAAGTTGCTTGGAAAAAACATTTTTAGAAGTGTTTTTTCTTACCCAAAATTATCTAATAAATATCTACGTTATCATAACGCTGTAACGCCGTGCACAGTTCTGCGTGGCTGTTACACTACATTAAAATCAAAAAACTGTTATTATATAAATGCTTTTCCTGATCAACTTTCTACTTACCAACTGATTCATTATAAGTATTCACAAAAACTGTCCACCCCGTCAACCTTCGGTTGACACCCCTCAAGAGGGGAATTAATTAAAAGTCTTTTTTTATAATGTTTTGATGGTAAATACGGATAAAATAAAGTAGCGAACAATTGAGAATTTTCGTCAAAAAACAATTGCGCGAATCAAAAAATGCGTAAGAAAATAGCATGTCTGAGCGTAGCGAGTTTGCTAATTTTAGCATTGTGCGACATGAAGTCGTAATATAGATTGTTTGAATAAAGCTACTCCTTCCATTTGGGGTATTCCTATTTCTGCATGCATTAGGAGTAATTCTTTTGTATGAAGCCAGAAAGACAATATGGGAAACAGGTAAACCAAATATCTGCGTACTGTTAGGA